>Ga0315298_1000391_pt1 | contig 85375 bp, 64 predicted proteins | sample WHS_1_MG_FD_203077 | JGI IMG/M metagenome (GOLD analysis project Ga0315298, IMG submission 203077) | Extremophilic microbial mat communities from Washburn Hot Springs, YNP, Wyoming, USA - WHS_1_MG | ecosystem: Environmental > Aquatic > Thermal springs > Hot (42-90C) | place: USA: Wyoming... | reverse complement strand
CGCGCAGTGGCCATCTTTTTCCAGCGCTGGAGCAGAGCTGCGTAGTCCAGCCCTTGAGGCGGCGACTGGGAAAGCTTTACCACGGCCTCCACAGCCGGCTTTTGCACCCGTTCCGACAGTTTGCCGCTATCGGCCACGGGGTCCCAGGACTCGACGTATTTGTCCAGCATGAGGCCCGGGTGGGTGTTCTGCGGCGTGAACCGGCGCACGCTTTCGGGCAGAGGGACCATCATAGCCATGGGATCACTCTCCGTCGCCTTCGGTGAGTCCCTCGGCCTCGGCAAACCGATTGAGCCAGACCAGATACGCCAGCACTTCGTCCGTCGCCCGGCGGAGAAACTCAGAATCGCCATGAATGATCCGGTCGAGTAAGTCGCGCGACTCGTCTGGCCGGGGTGGGAGACGCTTCGCGGTCCAGTGGGTGAGCACGGCCACCAGCCCGGGCGCGTAATTCTTGGCCTTGAGGAATGCCAAGGCCTGGCCCAGCCCGGACGCCATGATGCGCACCGGGAGCTTCTTGGCCTGTCCGCCGAACTTCTTGGGTGACTGGTTCTTGTGCTCGCCCGCCTGTTGTTTGGCCTCACAGACGGCTGCCCACGCATGGGCCGCGCGTTGTTGATCGAGGGTAGGGCGGGGTTTTTCGACCGTCGCGCTCATCATCCACCTTCCTTTCCGTTGACCAGCCGGACGGCGCAGATTCCCTTGCCGATGGTCTCGTCGCCGCCGATCTGCACGACGCCGGCAAGCTCGACGCAGCCGCGCACATAACCCAGAATATCGTTCGCCGAGCACTTGAAGTCCGGTTTACGGCTTTCGCTGGCCAGCACTAGTGTGTAAAAAATCGTCTCGGCGGGTAGGAATTCCTGATAGAACAGGGCCCCTTCTTTGACGGTTTTCTGCTCGTAGTCCAGCCCGATGCGGGCGACGATCTCGGTGGCATGACGTACAAAGTGGCAGAAGTCGTTGTCCGAGAGCACAGCCAGGTGCGACTGGAGGCGCTTTTGGGTGCTCTGGTCTGCCACGGCATGCTCTGCGATCCGATCGGCCAGCGGGCCACAGTCGGCGACCCGGGTAAACTCGAACTCTTCGAGCACCATCTGATTGCGGTTTTGGCCCACCAGCAGTGGCGAGTCGGCTGCGCAGGCGACCTGGTTGTCGGCCACCTCGGGGATGGCGGGCAGCCGCGGGAAGTTCGCCAGAGCTAGATCCCGGGCGAGCCGCTGGAGGGCGGCCGGACAGGTCACCCAGGCAAACACGCCGCGCAGCGAGCGGACCGGGAAGGCCAGGATGCGGGCATCGGTCAGGCTGATGGCGCCGGCGTGTTTCGAGCTTTCGTCAGGCGTGCCTGGACCGAACGCGGCCACCAACTCCGGATCATCTTCGTTGGCCACTTGCCGCCGTGTGCGCCGCAACTTCTTCTCGCCGGACTGGTCCACTTCGTGCTCGTCGTCGTAGTTTCGCTTGGCCTGCTCCCGGCAGAGGTCGCGAAGCACTCCCTTTAGGGAGGAGCCCGGGATGATGGGCCACTGCGTGTGCCGCTCGCGCTGCACTGGCAGATCGACCACGCCCAGGGCAGTTCCCGAACCGGGATGGAGCGACGTCTGGGCGTGCAGGAACAACACGGCCGCAGCGCGGCCGTTGGCAGCAGGACTAGACATAGTTCCAGACTCCTTGTAAAGCGCAGCCCCAGCCGAGCCGGCGGTCTTCGTCGGACTCGGCCAGCGAGCCGCTAGTACACTGTGCGTTGACAGATTCCAGAAAATAGACGCTGCCGGCCCGCACGGCGAAGCGCGTGGGTTTGGGCCCACCCAGGGCCAAGTCCCAGCCGGAAAACGCCTCGTAGTCGCTCACGGCAGCCGCCACCAGGCGCAGGCCTTCGGGCAACTTGGGGCGCCAGCGCTCCGCGAATACCGCCGGCGTGGTAAGCAATAGCAGCACCCGGCCATTGTGGGGCACCGGCGGAGCAGGCCAGGCAAACCGCTCCACCGGACAGGCGCGCACCTTGCGCCCCTCGCCCCCGAAATCCAGCAGGGTTTCGGCGCCGAGCACCCCGGCTGGCGCGTCGGCCGGCAGGTCCACCTCGGCATAGAAAGCCACGTTGGGCCGCAGGGCCAGCAGGCTGACGGCATAGATCAGTCCTTCCTCGGGGGTCAGCTCGTCGGGCTGGACCACGATGCCGGTGCGATGGTCGAAACCATAAAGCTCCTCCGGCCGGAGCACCATGTCCTCGGCCGGCACGTCACCCGCCAGATAAGCCTCCAGCCCGGCCGGTCTCAGGTACCCGACCACGCGTTCTGTGCGGGCGCGCCGTTTGACCCATAGTGGGCGCATGTCTGGCATGGGCGGTTGCCAGCCGGGCAGCTCGTGGCCTGGGACAAGCGGATCGAGCCGCACCCATTCGCCGGTGGGCGGGGCGTTGCCCTGTGTCTTAGTGGTCTCCTTGACACGCTGGACGTTGGCAGGCAGTGGGACGAGGACTTCGAGCTGGCCATCGATATCCCGGCAAAGCCAGGGGCCACGGACCTCGGCTCGAGCGATCCAGCCGGCCTGGCACACCTCGGCGACTGCTTCCTCCAGAGTGGCTTTGGCCCGCAGTCGCTCCGCCAGGCGGGCAAAATCGCACCCTGCGGCCCGTAGCCAGTGCGTCCTCAGGGCGCCGGCCAGCGTCTGCGGCATGGGCAACCCCGATTGCGCGCGAGATGCCTGCGTAAAGGGTCTGCCGTCGCGAAAAAAGAGCACATCGAGCGGATCAAGCCGCAAGGCGACCGTGCGCATGCCGGAGGGGGTGATTGGACCGTCCATTACTCAGTTCTCCCACGGGCTAAGAAGGACGCGGTCTGACACAGAAGGATGAAGTTTTCCGTCGCTTGCCGCTCGGTGACATTACGTGGCCGGTGACGGACTTGTGACAGGTACTCGTCGAAATCTGCGGCAAGCACTTCCCCCGCAGACCTCGAGTCGCCAGCCCGGAGTTTCGCTTTCGTGGATTCCTCGGAGCGCTGGACCTGGCGGATTAGTTCGGCTCGCACCGCGTCGACCGGCAGGGCAGCGAGGGTCTTCACGTCGGCCCGCAGCCGGTAGGCCCAGCGGTCCGACGCTTTTTGCACAAATGCGGCGATCCAGCGCTCCACGGTGGGGGCGAAGTCCCAAGGGCAGAGAACCGACGTATGCTCGCCCGATCGGCGGCAGACAGCGATTTGCAGGGCATTGCGGCCGGCATCCTTGGCAGCTTTCTCGGCCCGACGTGCTTCGCCTAGGGCAAACCGCAAGTCCTCCTTGTAGTGCACCACCGCCAGCCCGCAGGAGGCTGTGGCCTTGGGGCCCATCATCAGCAGTTCCCGCCCGCCTGCTTTGTAGTACCCGGCCCGGGCGCCGCCGTTGACCTGCGGGTCACCACTGAAGGCGAGGCGCAACCGGCGTGCGCAAGCCACTGCCTCGGCCGTGGGCAACATGGCCAGCACATCGTCGCCGCCGGCGTAGATCAAGAACCCGTGGTGCTGTTGGACAATCCGCGGCACCACGTGGAGGGCGAAGCTGGCCAGGGCCTCGCTGATGGCGGCATGGCGGGCTGGCCCCAGCGGCCGACGGGCTTCGAGACCCTGGCGCACCCGAGGGTCGCCTAGCTGCCGGAAATACGCCAGCGCATCGGGATGCAGCACCGCTTCGAGCGCAGGCGACATCTCGCCCGAAAGCCAGCGACCCATGTGGTCGCCGTCCATCATCAGGATCGCATAATAGGCCGGCGGCGGGTCCAGGCGTTTGTCGCTGCGGGCTTCCTTGATGGCCTTCCACACCTCTTCCGGCACCGGGTCTTCGTCATCCTCCTGGTCGGGTTTCGACCAGAAGAGCCATTGGCCGCTCCAGGCGCCGTTGTTGCACTGGCGGACCTTTTCGGGATCAAGGTCATATCCCAACTCGCAGGCCTGCTCGAGCCACTTCGCCGCGGCCACCGTGGCCGTGTCGGGTGTGCGCAGGTCCTGCTCGTTCATTTTCAGTTCGCCGGCCAAGAACTGCGGCGCGAATCGCTTGGTCAAGGCCACTGCACAAAGGCGTTCCCCTTTGCGAATGCGGTCCGGCCTGATCCGGACCCGATCGGCCATGACCTCCCAGAACTTACGGGATTCTTCCAGCCTCGCAGGCCCCATCTGCTCGAAGGTGCCCATCAGGCTGCATTTGCCCGGCACAGGATTTTGTTGGGTGGAAGGCGGGATGTGGCGGACGCTGCGGCTGGCCTCCATCAGCCGAACAGAAATCTCCAACTGGGCCTGCCAGCGACCCGCCGTGGCCTGGTCGTAACCGGGCCGATCCTGCTTGGGAATCGCCTCTGCCAACGCACGCACCGTGGCCTCGGGAAAGACCGCTTCGAAGCTATCGCCCGCCAACAGGCGGGCCATCTGCTGGTCCCCGCACTGCGCCAGCGGCAACACCGCGGTAGTGACCGAAAAGAAACCCTGGATCTGTTGATCCCACAAGTGGTCCCACCCGGGAAACTCCGCTGCCGCGGTGCCCAACTCTCCTTTGATCGCCGAGCGGACCTTGCCCGCCAGTTCGGACCACGCAGAATACACGGCTTCGCGGCAAGCGTCGGCCAAAGCATGCGCCGGCTCGCCATTGGACTCCCACGGGACAACCGCCAAGAACCGGTTCGGCAGGCACGGCGAGCGCAAGAGTTCCGGCAACGGTCGAGGGACTCTCGTCAGGCCGACCTGCTCTCTGAGCCAGAGGAGGTCGACCAACGGCACCCCACGCAGCGACGGAAAGACAAACGCTGTCGGGCCATACTTTTTGATGACCGGCAACATGCCGCGAAAGGTGAGCCAGGAAAGCAACATGCTGCCCGACCAAAGGTCGCGGACACTCCGGGCGGCCTCAATAAAAGGCTGCACCGGCCCCAGCGCGAAGGAGAGCAAGGCGGCACCACGTGACCCGGACAGCGCCGCCTTCAGGCCTGCCGCAATGTCCAGATGGTGCCAGATCGTATGGTCGGGCACACGGGTGTCGGCGGGCAAGAGGCCGTAAAACGGTCTTTTCTCCGCAAGTCGTTCAGGCAGCAACCGCCATAGGGCCAGAAACTGCTTGGGCGGATCAAGGCCCCTAACAATGTCCTCGATGACCCCCGCGACCTCGTCCTCGTCAACTGGGCCAACCTCCAACTGGTAGTGCTGACCGTCAAGCGGATGGACGATCGTCAGCCGGCCGTCCTCAGGACCGACCCTAAGCCCCTCCTCCTTGCCGGAAGGCATCGGCAGGCGCTCGATGCTCGAGGCGAGCTGATCCTCGGTCCCGTGAAGCTGCTCGCGCTGCACCTCCTGCCCGGTGGCGAGGCTGGCATACCGGCACGCGCGGGCCTCATGCCCGCTGATCGCCAGCGCTTTGTCCGGGGGATCGTGCAGATAGGCCAAAATGAGATCGGTCCAATCACAAGACATGTTCAAGCTCCCCTTTGGGTCATGCTGTGCGGCCTGCGCTACCCACATGTCCAAGGCCGGAACCCTGCGACAAGTTGCCTGTCAGGCTATCATTAGCCCTCGCGACCTGTCCAGCACCCCCAAGGATATTTTTCTTCTCGCAGGGCGCCGAAGGCGTGGCGGTAAGCTGGCACCAATGCTTGCCGGCCGGTTTCTTTCTCCGCTTGGAGCGGCCTGCGGCCGGCAGGGTCATGGCCGACCCAGTTTGTGGCCTTGGGATTTCCCAACGTTTTGAAGTGGGCTTCCGTTTTGCAGGCTTAGCCGGCGATAGGTATCAAATGACTCGGAAGGAGGCGTCCGAAGCCAAAGGTCGCGCGATGGAATCGCGGCGGGGGGAGAGCTTTAATCAATTCCGAAGCGCTGTGGGCAAAAGAGCGCAGAAAAAAAGCTTGCCAGGGCAGCCCAGAGGCGCCTGGCGATTGCTCGTTCGGCGTGTGCGGGCCAACGTCGAGCCGGCCGGCGTACCTTGCAAGGTTCTCCACCAAGCTTCGTATAGATTATGCGTGCCGGCGCCGGGTTTGAGTGCCCTAGCCACGCATGGGCGTTTTGGTGTTTTGAGGGGCGAGAATCCGGTTAGACAGCCCGGAAGACACCCTTAGGGTGGTATCGTCTGGGCCGCCGGCCAAGCCGCGCAAAGGGCAGTCTTCATCTAACAACCTCTCGGCGGGCGGACGTCGATCATTCGGGCAGCTCAGGCCGGGTGCCCTAGAGCCAATCGCAGCCGGCTCCTCCGCAAGAGCGATCAGTTACCACCCCATGACCATGTTCGACTCGATGACCTTTCTTGCCCGTTCCAAGTCGGTTCCTGTCTCTTGCATGTACAGGCGGATGGCGTGGAGCTTGTCGCCGGCGGCTTTGGCCAGGCAATCGCGGGCGGTGTGACACACGTCGATGCCACCGGTAATACCCAGGGCCGCCTTGGAGATGACCCAGCAGTCGCGGGGACGGCGGGTTACCCGGATGGGCGTTTCGCGCGGGTAGCTTTCCTGCACCAGTCGCCGGGCTGCGGCTTCGTCGTGCGCCCACGTGATGATGATGTGGGATTCCGTCTCGATTTCGAACAGGGGCATGGCGCTATCCGTCACTTGCCTAAGCAATAGAGGAAACGATTGGCGCGCAAGAGCAACTGATTGCCGAGTATCGCAGGGGTGGCGTTGACACCCGTCCAAGGGTCCAGGCGATTACGGCCAAGCTCGTTGAACTGCGGTCCCACGGCCAGCACGAGGACGCCATCTTCGCGGCTGGGGACGAGGATGGCGTTGCCTGCCAGCGCGGGGGAAGCGTACACCTTATCGCCCCGGCCCCGAAGGCTGAGTCGCTCCTTGTACACGGTCTTGCCGGTCTTGGCGTCCAGACACGTGGCTACCCCGCGCTGGTCCACCCAGTACAGCAACCCCTCGAAAAGAAGCGGGGTGGCCACCTTGGGAGTTTCATCGGCTTCCCAAAGGATGTGCGTCTTGGTGACATCCCCTTGCCCGCCAGCCCGGATGGCCAATATGTGCGGCTTGCGTCCACCGGTTACATAGACCACGCCGTCGCCGGCGACCACGGCCGGGCAGACATAATCCTGCACCCCCGAGCATTCCCAAAGCTGCTTGCCCGAGGCGGGATCGAAGGCCAAAACCCTTCCCCGAGAGCTGACGACCAATTCGATCCGGCCGCCGACTTGCACCAGGGCGGGCGTACTCCAGGAATCGCGGATGCCAGTGGCTTGCCAGACGGGCTTGCCCGTGCTTTTGTCCAACGCGACCAGCGCCCCACTTTCGACGCTGGCATTGACCACCACCCGATCCTTCCATACCAAAAGCGAGGCGGCCGTGCCCCAGGGATGGGTGCGGGTGCCCACTGCGGTGTGCCAGAGGAGTTCCCCCTCGAGGCTGAAAGCATAAACGCCCGACCGTCCGAAAAACACGTAAACCGATTGGCCGTCGCTGGCCGGGGTCGATGAGGCATAACCGTGCAAGGTTACGAAACCCTCGAAAGGCTGTTCAGGCTGGGCGGCTGGGATGGCTTTCTCCCATAGCACTCGGCCATCGCGGGCCTCGATACACACCAGATGCCGCTTCAGATTCTTGATGTCTCCGGGGTTATCCGGGTCGACCCCATATATATCCGCTATAGCACGTGACAAAGATGCGGTTGCCCACGACGATGGGGCTGGAACTGCCCGGGCCGGGCAGAGCCGCCTTCCATACTGCATGCCCTTCTGCGTTCCACTGAGTGGAAATGTCTCGGGCCACGGCCACGGGCACCCCCTGAGGCCCACGAAACTGAGGCCAATCGGCCACTGCGCTACCGGTCGTGCAAAAGACAAACGCACACAGACACACAATCCAGCGTGGCATGGCAAACGGGGCTTTCGACGTCAAGTCTAAGGGGCACCCCTGGGCGGGACCCTCGTCGGCCGATTCGGAAACCACCGACGCGTGCCAGCCGAATCATAGCGGACCGACCGGCTGTGCGCCCAGCCGACGCCTCCTCGGCCAGCACACTCCGTGGGACTTTGCTCGCACCGCAGCCCCCCGAAGTGCCGATGCGCTAAGTCAAAGATGTGCTGGCCGCCACTTTCTCGAACCGGCCGCCACTAGCTCGAAAAGGAACCTGCCGCGGGGGCAGACCTGGCGTCCCCCCGCACTTGGGGTATTGCGGGATTTGGTGGAATTGCTATTCTCAGAAAGAGAAAAAGAGAATGACGGGCGTCGGCTGGGGGGCCAACGGCCGGTCTGCGTACGCGCCAGGAGTATTTGGCTATGCCCTTTGGGACTCCGGTGCGGGGGCATTTGCGGCAGGCCAACCGCCGGTGCTCGGCGACCATGCGGGAGTAACTCAGTGGTAGAGTGCTAGCTTCCCAAGCTGGAAGTCGCGGGTTCGAATCCCGTCTCCCGCTCTGCACAAGGCCCGTTGACAAGAGTTGTCAGCGGGCCTTTCTTTCTGCGCGGTTTGGGCCCTATGTTTCCTCCCGGGCCCTATGTTTCCTCCCGGGGCCGATGGGTTCTGCTGGGGCTTGAGTGCGGGATACTTCGATCTGCATGATGTCGTGAGGTCGCGGCTAGGGCCTCTGGCGCCGGGGTGGTCGGCCGCAACGATCCTGCGCTGGCTTGTCGAGCTGCGAGGCCCTGTTTTTTGGCGTGCAAGGGCCTTTAATCCAGGCACGAGTTCCCCGTGGGTGGCGGTTGGGGTGGCGGACTGGGGCTGGAGCAGGCGGTGTGCGGGGGTTCTTGCGTGCGGCAAAGGTGGGGCGCTGGGTTGACTTTATCGGTGGGCGGGCACCTTGCGGGGCGAAAACCGAAGAGAACCGGCCGCAGATTCTGCCTCTGTTAACGGGCTTATGCCGCAGGAAAAGTTTGCGCGACAGTTTCAGTAACCATTTTGCCGAAAAGCACTTCCGCGCACTTAAGGCGTGCTGGAGGCGCGGCCGATAGGGAACACTAGCCCTGCATGAGACTGGCGTGCGAAGGTGGCACGTTCGAGGGCGCGTCAGGCAACCGAGAGGGTTCTCGAGTCATGGAATGGCTCGACGGTCCTGGCGTCAATAGATCGCGGCGAACTGCGGGTGCCGACCCACCTTTCCCACCCCGATGGTTACCCCGAAGTCGGTCCTATCCCATGGGAGGACCCACCCCCGGAAGGAGCATTTTCGGCAAGATCGGCCGCGTGCGGTGCTCCGGGTAGCAGCGGCGTGAGTGGGACAGCCGAGAACCCCCAGTTCACTGCAAACAGGAGACTTCGCTCAATGAAAGGCAAGATTGTGTTCGGAGCGCTCGTGTTGAGCGCGGCCCTATGTAGCCAGGGGTTTGGTGACCTCTTTGGCCGCATCTCGGGCCTGAACGATGGCGGTTGCGCCCCGTGCGCGGCGCCGGCCCCGTGCGAGCAGCCCAAGGCGTGCGCGCCGGAGCCGTGCGGGCCGGCTTGTGAGCCGTGCGGGCGTCCCAAGCGCTGTGACCTGTTCAAAGGCCTCCGCGACCTGTTCGCTTGCCACCGCTGCGGAAAAGTGGAGTGTGCTTGCGAGCCGGTCAAGGTGTGCGAGAAGCCCGCCTGCGCCCCGGCCTGCGAGAAGCCGGCCTGCGAGGCCTGCGCCCCAGTGCGCAAGGTCAAACGCTGCAACCCGGTTTGTGCCCCGGCCTGCAAGGTGGCCAAGCCCTGTGAAGCGGTCAAGGCGTGCGAACCGGCGTGCGAGGTCTGCAAGGCCCCGAAATGCCGGCGCTGCCACCCCGTGAAGGAACGAGTGGTATGCTTCCTCAACAACCTGTTTAGCTGCCACCGTTGCAAACCGGTGTGCGGCGAGGTGGCTTGCCAAGCCGGTGGTGGTTGCGCCGCTTGTGGCGGGGCTCCCGCGGCCCCAGCCCCAGCAGCCGCCCCGGCCCCCAAACCCGCCGGGCAACCGGCTCCGCTGCCCATGCCACCGGCCAAGCCGGATCCCTCGGCCATGCTGCTCCAACCCCGGAGCATCGTGCTGAACTGAACGGCTAGCATCCTGGCCAGCCTCGAAGACGCGGTCCGCCCGGCCTCCATGGGCCGGGCGGACCGCAGCGTTTTTTCTTGTCCCCTACCCATCTTCCCCGCTCTTTGCCCACAAGCCTGCCTGGAGAGTTGCCACCATTTCGAGCATACGGCACAATCCCCCCAGCACCGCCAACGGCCGCCTGAAAGGGGACGTGCCCCAAGGGGCCGCGGCCGGCCGGCGATTTGCGGGAATGCGGGGGCTAATCCGGTGGCAGCGGTGTGCCGCCAGCGTTTATCTTTTTGGGAATCGCATGTGCTTTCGCGATGGCCTGTGGCTCGATGCATGACGATTGCCTGTTGCTGAAGGCTGCGCGGCGCCAGCCGGTGCCCCGCACCCCCATTTGGCTTATGCGCCAAGCGGGGCGCTACCTGCCCGAGTATCGAAAGCTCCGCCAGAAGCTGTCGTTTCTCGAACTGTGCAAGAATCCCGCGTTGTCGGCCGAGGTGATGCTGTCGGCGGTGGACCGACTGGGTGTGGATGCGGCCATCATTTTTGCCGACTTGTTGCCTATCCTCGAACCGATGGGGCTGCGCCTGGAGTTCACCGCGGGTGACGGACCCGTGGTGCATAATCCGATTCGCTCGGCCGAGGATGTGGCGCGCCTGGCCGAACTGGAGGATCTGTCGCCGCTGGAGTTCGTGTTTGAAACGGTGCGCAAGACGCGGTCGGGCTTGCCGCCGGAGAAAGCGGTGATCGGTTTTTCCGGTGCCCCTTTTACCCTGGCCAGTTACGCGATCGAAGGCGGCAGCAGCCGGCACTACAGCCACGTGAAATCGCTCATGTACCACGATCCCGGGGCCTGGGATGCGCTTTTGGGCCGGCTGGCCCGCGCGGTCACGCGATACCTGAACGCGCAGATTGCCGCTGGGGCCCAGGCCGTCCAGGTTTTCGATAGCTGGGTAGGATGCCTGGGACCCGAAGACTATCAGCGTTTCGTGCTGCCCTACACCCGGGCGGTGGTCGAGGGGGTCATTCCCGGCACGCCGGTAATCAGTTTTTTCACCGGTAACCCGGCGCTTTTGCCCTTGGTGGCGGAGGCGGGCGGCGCGGTGATCGGGATCGATTGGCGGGTGCGGCTGGACGCGGCGTGGGAGGCCATCGGACCCGAGAAGGGCATCCAGGGAAATCTCGACCCGGCTGTGCTTTTAGGACCGAAAGCGGAGATCCGCCGCCGCGCGCACGATATTCTTCGCCAGGCCGCCGGCCGACCGGGGCATATCTTCAATCTCGGGCATGGCGTGTTGCCCCAGACCCCGGTGGAAAACGTCCTGGCCCTGGTCGAGGCGGTTCGGGAATACCCGGCCGAGGCCTAGCGGGCCCGGGCCATGCTCCGGCCGCCGCCTGCCGCGTCCGAGCGCAGGGATCGGCTCCTGCGGCCAGGGTTCAGCGGGACGAGTCGTTCGGTCCCTGGGCAGTCTCGGTCGGTTTCTGCGAGGCGGCGGGCGGCTCGCCTCCATCCGACGCCTGGTTGACAAACGCTTCGAATGCGTCGACGCTCTGGCTACCAACCAAGCGCCACTTGAGCCATCCTTGGGGGGTGCGGCGATACATGACGACCTGCGGGATCGGGCCGCTTTCGGTCAGTTGGAGGGCCAAGTCTTGCTCCTGGTCGTAGTTGACGATCGCGAAGGCCAGCTTGCGGAGGAGCCCGCGCTTTCGAGCCTGCGGGATCACCGTTTGCTCCATCACGTGGCACGCGGGACACCAATCGGCCGAAACCAGCACCACCAGTGGCCGGCCCGTCTCGGTGCTCTGCCGGTGGGCCTCGGCATACGTCTGTGCACCTCCGGCGGCCAGAACCCACGAGGCCAAGGCAGAAAAGGCCAGACTCGTCATGAGCCGTTCTCCATTTAGGGTTGCGATTCCTGCGGTGGGCCCCGGGACGGCATGGCCGGCGTCGCCCACCGGGCGCCGGCCACCAGCATTACGGCCGGTGCAGACCCGCTCTATTCCCGACGGGTGCCGGCAAGCGGGAAACTGGCCGAGGCAAACCGGCGCTGCGGCCCGCCTCGTTTGGCTCCGCACCGACTTGGACAGGGGCCGCCCCTGTGTGTGCGCGGGCTGCGGATAGCCGGTCGGCGCGCGGCAAGGAGCGGCCGGCGAGGCCCTCGTGGCCTCGGGGGTGCTCCGGCCTCTTCCTTGCACGCCCATCCCCACGAAGAAGGGGAGTGCCGGAGACGAAGATCGTACCAGCTTATACAGGCGGGCAAGAATTGCAAGGCCCCCAAACGGAGCCTGCGTGCGGGTTCAGGTTCTGGCGGGGGTATCGGGCGGAGGCTCGGGAGGGGAGCGGCCTTTTTCGAGAGTAACCTGGTTGCCGCGCTCGTTGAACTCCACGCGCGACATGAAGCTCCGCATCAGCATGATGCCTCGGCCCGAAGGGCGGTCGAGATTGGCCGGGTCGGTCGGGTCGGGGATGTCGGCCGGATTGAATCCTTCGCCTTCGTCGGCGATGGAGATGCGCAGCAGCGTGGGCGAAAGGTAGCACTGGATGCGCACGTGTTTGGTGGCATCGAAGTGGTTGCCGTGCTTGATAGCGTTAACCAGGGCTTCCTCCAAGGCCAGCCGGATGGAAAACACATCGCGCGGAGGCCACTGCAGACGCTCCAATTCGCGCACGATCTCGTCTTCAACACACTGGCCTGCTCCCGCCTGACTGGGGATCACTCGCTCGCATTGCCAGACCCAAGTCTCATCGCTCATGGCCAAACGCATAACCGGTCGAGCGGGTGGGGGCGGTTCAGATGGCGGCCAGGGCGTCGCTTTCGTCCGATTTGATGATGAACACGCGGTTGAGGTTGGTGATTTTGAAGACCTCGAAGATTTCCGGGCGGATGCAGCACAACGCCAACCGGCCTTGCTTGGCCTTGACCTTCTTGTCCAACTTGATCAGTACCCCCAAGGCGGCGCTGGAGAGGAAATCCACAGAGGAGAAATTCAGCACCAGCTTTTTGCGATTCTCGCTTTCGACCAATTGAAACAGCTCCTGCCCCAGTTCTTGGATCCGCAAGTCCTCGATGATCTTCTGGTCGCGGAAGTGGACTACGGTAACATCGCCGACCTCGTTGATCACCAGGCGCCGATAAGTAGCCATCTCGAAAACTCCTCGGGCGATACCTCAATCCTCGGCCGGGAAATCCCTGGCTAGCCTCTCCGCATGTCCACCGGCGGTCCGAAGGGTCCGCGACGACCACACTCCGCTATCCACCAGCGCGACACATGTTCCCCCATGATAGATTCACCAAGACAGGCGTCAATAAGGGGAGCCGTTCCGCGGAGGAACCTCCAGCCGATTTCCCAGTTTACCTTCCTTTGGCCCGACTGGCGATTCCTGTTGGCGCGTTTTTTCCTCTCCCATCCCCCTTGCAGGGTGGGAAGGCTCGCTTTGCTCGGGCTCGCGCTCCTCCGATTTCACCACCGCGGTCTCGACCAAAATGAAGTGATTGCCCTGAAACTCGGTCACCGAGGCGGTTACCTTCCATCGTAGCCGCCGCGGATAGCCGGCCACCGCGCGGGCAATCCGCTCCAAGTTCCGGTTTTCCAGAGCGACCAGCGACGGGCCGGCCGGTTCGATCACGAAAACCCAGCGGTCGCCAACGGTCCGGAAGTATCCCACTTGATCGACCAGCCACGCGCCTTCCCGCAGTCCCAGCCGGGCTTTGGAATTGGCGGGCGGGCCCGGCGTCGACCCGCCAGGCGGTGGCGCCTGGGCGCTTTGAGGGGCCGCGGAAGCCGCAGGGCTTTGGCCGGCACGAACCGCAGGGGGTTGTTGGGAAGCAGCAAAGGATGGGCGTCCGGCGGGCGCCGCGGCCAAGCGGAAGGCGAAGGTGGCGGGGGCGGAAGCATCCGGCGTTGGGCGAGCGGCATTGCCCCGCGGTAGGTCGCCCACCCATGCAAGAACCACCAATCCCATAGCCACAAGTCCAACACCCGCTGGGCGCAGCCTAAGGCGCCACAGCGGCGCCGCGGAGCCGGGGCCCGGTGTGACCGCTGGGCCAAACGAGCGAAACCGCCCTGCAGCTTGCGAGTTCTGTTCCGTCACGCCTGCAATCTTTCCAAGGCTGGAGCCGCCGCCCCTGCTACTGGTCGTCCGTGGGATTTGGGAGGCGACCATCGGGCCAGGCCGGTCATCCAGGTTTGGACATCGTCAAACTGTGCAGAATGAGCACGCTGCCCACCGAAATCATCAGCCAGCCCACCCATTCCTGCGGCTGAATGACTTTCGGGGGCAAACGGGTCTCGGCACCGGTGAGTGCGTCGAGCGTACTGGTGGCGGTGGCTACCGGGTGATTGGACTGTTCGGCCAGCAGCTTGGTGACCCGCGGGGTGAGCACAAACGAGTCCATCATGCGGAACTCGATGCCCAAAAGCACCAGGACCACGCCGGCAATGAACACCTGGTTGCGGTTGATTTCCATGCCACGACTCCTTCCGCTATTGTTGGTTCATCGAATGCAAAGAGGGCGCTACTTCAGGCTGCCAGGGCGGATGACGGATATAGGGGGGCCCGAACCCGCCACCCTTCGGTTGAACGCGCACCGCAGGCGGGGCCAGACGGGGCTGGCCGGTTATGAGGGTTTTGCAAGCCGCACCGCCTGCGCCAGCGGCCCCGTGGCGTGGTTGCGACACGGCGCGGGTTCCTGCCGCGTATGGAGGCCTTAAAGAAGGTATGGTTCGATGCGGGCCGAGGCGGTAAGCGGCCACGTGTCCTCTCAAGGTCCGCCAAGAGGTTTCGGCAAGGCCATGGGCAAACGGGTACTGATCGTTGACGACTCGATGCTCATGCGGCGGATGATCGCCGAGTGCCTGACCGCGGCTGGGTGGGAAATCGCCGCAGAGGCTACTACCAGCCAGGAGGCCATCCAGCGCTATCGCCAGCACCGGCCCGATGCCGTCACGCTGGATATCGTCATGCCGGAAGCTACCGGCTTGGCGGCCCTGGAAGCGATCCTCCGAGAGGATCCCACCGCGAAGATCGTCATTGTCAGCGCCCTGAACCAGACCAAGCTCATCGCCGAGGCGATCCGCAAAGGCGCGCACGATTTTCTCGTCAAGCCTTTCATGCCAGAACAGCTTCTGGAGACGCTAGCAACCTGCCTGGCCGCGGAAGAAGCCGCCGTGTAATCCCTGCCGGCAACGCGCTTCGTTCAAAGGCCAAAGCGCGGCCGTGGTATCGCCCTGCGGGTGGTGAAGCGCTGGCAGGCGGGGCTAGCCATGCGGGGGCGGCCGGGCATACTAGGGCGGCACGCTCGTCCCCAGCGTCAAGAGGCTGATGGGCCACTTAGGGGGCCGAGAAAAACCCAGCCCACCCTCCGCACGCTTTGCGCAAGCTCCCGGTTCAGGGCTTGTTCTGCTGGCTGGGTTTAGCCGCAGACCATTCCTTGGTCAATGTCTCGAACACTTCGGGCGATTCGTATCGGACGATATTGGCTCCCTCGGGAATGGGCCCAATCAGGCCGCGAAATACGGGAAGCCCGCGCAGCGCGAGATTTGTGCTGCAATCATCCACCCCGATCTGGATGTGCCGCTTCAGCAAGTCCTCCTGACTGTCGTAATCCCGGATGCGGATTTGCCCGTCCGCACCGCGCGTGACGACTCGGAAGGTACTTCGCTTCATCCCAGGGTTCCTCGCAACCTGCAACGCGATCTATCCACAGGCTTTGAGTATTCATCGGCCCGAACTGAATGCCTGCGACAAGCGAAAGAAAACCGCCCCCCCGGCGGTCAATTCCCCTTTGTTCGGAACAATCCACTGGGCCGGCACAGCCATCCGGCGCGTGCGCTGCTTGCAGGCGGACGCGAGGGCCGCTGGCACAGGCGGCGCCTTGAGGGGTACGTGGCGGGGCCTTGCGACCGCCGCAAAAAGAAAGACGTACCGCGGTACTTCCGGAGCCGGTCCGCCCCGGGGCTCTATTTGACGCCGAGCGATCCGTGACCTAGATTTTGTTTGGTCGCCGAAACCCGGTGTGGGACGCGGGCCCCGGGCCGGTGGCGATTCTTGTCGGGCCTTTCTGCCTGTTGTCTTGTCTGGTGCGAGAGTCTTGTCGATGAATGCCTTGCTGAGCGCGCCGCCGGCGAATCGTCTGTCGTCGCGAGAAACGCAGCCCGAGGAGGTTGTCCGCACCCAGGTGTGGCACCTGCTCAGCGCGCTGTATCCGCCGGGCCAAAAGGCCGAACGCCGTGGCAGCCGCCGCTATCCCTACCCCTATTTGGTTTACCTCACGCCGGTAGGCGCCGATGGCGTGACGGCTGAGGGAGAGCCCATCGTGGTGGTCGGCAAGCACCTTTCGGAACGCGGGTTCGGCTTCTACCATCCCCAGCCGCTTCCTTTCCGCCGGATGATCGCCACGCTGGAAGCGACCAACGGGGTGCGGCTGGGGTTTTTGATTGATCTGACCTGGTGCCGGTTCACTCGCCACGGATGGTATGAGAGCGGCGGCCGGTTCCTCCAAGCGGTACCCTCCCCGCTCGCCAATAGTGCGGGGTAATTACGCTTGAGCATTTCGGGGAATGTCTGAGCGGGAGGCCGGCTGCCGGGTGGGCGGGGCCCATCGTTGCTCGACGTCAAAGGGGCTTCTATATTAGGCCGTGGAAAAAGGCCGCCGGGCTGGCCCGCAGCGTGCTGGCCAGGGGCCCCGAGGCATGGCCGGGCCGTTCTGTGGCCGCCAAATCGACTCCATTTGCACTGCCGGGAGACTACCATGCTCGGCCGTCAGTTCATCGCGCCGGACCAAGCCGTGCGTCCGTTGTTCGTGGGTATTGATCTGGGGGGAACGAGCGTCAAGATCGGGCTGGTGGACGATGCGGGCCGGGCGCTGTGCTGGCATGCGATTCCCACCCAAGTGGAACAGGGGCCCGAGGAGGCGGCCCGGCGCATGGGCCAGGCCGTGCGCGAGGTGATTCAGCAGGCAGGGGTATCGGCCGGCGATGTTGCCGGTGTGGGGCTGGGATCGCCGGGGATCCTGGACTACCGGGCCGGCACCATGGTCAATCCCACCAATTTCCCCGGATGGAACAACTTTCCGATCCGCCAGCGCGTGGCCGATCACTGCGGGCTTCCGGTTACGCTGGCGAACGACGCCTCGGCGGCGGCATATGGCGAGTTCTGGTCGGGCGCGGGAAAAGGGTTTTCCAGCCTGGTCATGCTCACCTTGGGAACCGGGGTGGGATGCGGCGTGATCATTGGCGATTTGATTATCGAGGGGGAGCACGGCCATGGCACGGAGTGCGGGCACATCATCGTCGATCCCGGCGAGCAAGCCCGGGTCTGCTCGTGCGGGCAGACGGGTCACCTGGAAGCATACGCCAGCGCCACGGCCGTGGTCGCCCGCACCCACGAGGCGATCCAAGCGGGCCGGCCTACGTCGCTTACACGCCGGCTGGCCGAAGGCATCCCCTTGAGCACGGTCTTGATTGCCGAAGAGGCCGAAGCCGGCGACCCCCTGGCCCTGGAAATCGTGATGGAGACTGCGCGCTGGCTGGGCATCGGTATCGTCACGCTTTTGCATACCATCGATCCCAGTGGCGTGCTCATCGGAGGAGCGATGACATTTGAGGTGCGCGAAGGCTCGCTGGCACGTCGATTTTTGCAACGGATTCGCGAGGAAGTCCGCCGCCGGGCCTTTCCAATCCTGGCGGAGAAAACGTCCATCGAGTTCGCCACGCTGGGGGCAGACGCGGGGTTTATCGGTGCGGCGGGCATTGCCCGCGTCGAGCATCGCAAGGCCAAACGAAAGGCACTGGGGGCGGCCGAAGGCACCCAGGCTACCCGCGCTATCTGACGCTTTCCTCTGCCGTTGCCTTGGAACATCTGGTTACGCGTCGTTGCACCTGCTGGCTGTTACCCCCGGGTTCCCCTGCCAGCCTCGGCACCCGGCCGCAAACGTATCGCGGCTGAAGGGCTGACGGCAGGAATCGCCGGAGCGCTTGACCCACACCGTTTATGTTCCAAGCCCGGCGGGGCCGGCTAACAGCTTTGAATTGCTGCAATCGGGGGGCCGACCCTCAGCAGGCCGGCGGCCCGACCAACTCTTGGCTGCCAAAACGGCAGGCCGGCAGGCCATGCCTAGAGGGACCGCGCTAAAGTTGGCAAGCGAAAGTCTGCGGCAGGTGGCCGCCGTGTCTTGCGCAAGTGATTATTTAGCAACGAGTTGTGTGTTTAGTCGGGCTGTGGCGCAAAAGTTGCGACAGTCAAGGGGCACAGCGCCGTCTGCGCTTGGAATGGCAGATGGAACTCCGAGCCGGCCCGGCTCAGGGCGGGCCTGTCGGAAGACATATCTGGTGGCATCGACCCGTTTTGGAGGCGAGCAGGCAATGGCGAAAAAGAAGGCGGAAAAAAACGACACGAAAGAAGCGGGCCCCCTGAACATCCAACCTCTGGGGGATAAGGTGGTGGTGGAACGGGAATCGGCCGAGGAAAAGACCTCCGGCGGGATCGTCCTGCCCGACACCGCCAAAGACAAGCCGGCTCGGGGCACGGTGCTGGCGGTTGGCGAAGGCCGGTTGCTGAAAAACGGCAAACGCGTCCCGCTCCAAGTGGCCGTCGGAGACCGGGTCGTGTTCAGCTCCTATGCGGGCGACGAGTTCAAGCTCGGCGATCGGCAATTGGTCTTGATGCGGGAGGAAGACATCCTGGCGGTGCTCACGTAATGCCAGGCCCCTGGACCGTGGCTGGCGTGGAGAAGGTAGCGGCGGCCTGGCGGCCCGCCCCTTGATTTCTGACGAACAGGAGTAACGACTCATGGCCAAAATGATTGCTTTCGATCAGGAAGCCCGCGATGCCCTGCGGCGGGGCGTTTCCAAGCTCGCCCAGGCGGTCAAAGTGACGCTCGGCCCGCGCGGGCGGAATGTGATCCTCCAGAAAAGCTTCGGTTCCCCCACCGTCACCAAGGACGGGGTGACCGTCGCCAAAGAGATCGACCTGGAAGACGTGTATGAGAACATGGGCGCCCGCATGGTCCGCGAGGTCGCCTCCAAGACCAGCGACGTGGCCGGCGACGGCACCACCACCGCCACCATCCTCGCCGAGGCCATCTTCAACGAGGGCCTCAAAGCGGTCGTGGCCGGGGTCAACCCCCTGTACCTCAAGCGGGGCATCGACAAAGCGGTCGAGGACATCGTCGACAAGCTCAAGAAGATGTCCATTACCATCAAGTCCAAGAAGGAGATGGCCCAGGTCGGCACCATCGCCGCCAACAACGACCCCGAAATCGGCGAAATGCTGGCCGATGCCATGGAAAAGGTCGGCAAAGACGGCGTGATCACCGTCGACGAATCCAAGAGCATGAAGACCGAGGTGGAGTGGGTCGAGGGGATGCAGTTCGACCGCGGCTACCTCTCCCCCTACTTCGTCACCGATGCCCAGAAGATGGAGTGCGTGCTGGAGGATTGCTTCATCCTCATCCACGAGAAGAAGCTCTCCAACGTCAAGGAGATGGTGCCGTTGTTGGAGGCCGTGGTCAACGCGGGCAAGCCCCTGCTGGTCATCGCCGAGGATGTGGATGGCGAGGCCCTGGCCACGCTGGTAATCAACAAGCTCCGCGGCACGCTGAAATGCTGCGCGGTCAAGGCCCCCGGTTATGGCGACCGCCGCAAAGCCATGCTGGAGGACATCGCCATTCTGACCGGCGGCACCGCGTTGTTCGAAAGCCTGGGCCGGAAGCTCGAGAACGTCACCCTTTCGGACCTCGGCCGGGCCAAGAAAGTGGTGGTCGATAAAGACAACACCACCATCATCGAAGGGGCGGGCAAAAGCGCGGAGATCAAAGGCCGTATCGAGCAGATCCGCCGCGAGATCGAGGTTACCACCAGCGACTATGACCGCGAGAAGCTCGAAGAGCGCCTGGCCAAGCTGGCCGGCGGCGTAGCCAAGATCAACGTCGGCGCCGCGACCGAAAGCGAGATGAAGGAAAAGAAGGCCCGCGTGGAAGACGCCTTGCACGCCACCCGGGCGGCGGTGGAGGAAGGCATCCTGCCCGGTGGCGGGGTGGCCCTGCTGCGGGCGGCCAAAAGTGTCAAGCCCGACGGCCTCAATCAGGACGAAGAGGTGGGCTACAATATCGTCCTGCGGGCCTGCCGCGCCCCCTGCATGCAGATCGCCGAAAATGCGGGTGAGGATGGCGGCATCGTCTGCGAAAAAGTCGCCGAGGCCAAAGACAACATCGGCTATAATGCCGCCACCGGCCAGTTTGAAGACCTGGTCAAGGCGGGCGTGATCGACCCCACGAAGGTAACCCGCACGGCGTTGCAAAACGCCGCCAGCGTGGCTACCCTCCTGCTGACCAGCGACGCCTTGGTGGCGGAAAAACCCAAGGAGGAGAAGACCCCCGCCGGACACGGCGGCAACCACGACATGTATTGACCGGCCCGGTCCGATCGGGAAACCGTGCGGACCGCCGCGCTGGCCGGGAATCTCAGGGAGGAAGGTTCCCGGCCAGCCGATGTCCCGATCGGCCGGCAAACCACCTTCCGACCCAACCGGTCGGAAGCCGCACGCCGAAGCTCTGCGGGCCGCGACCGCAAGGCACGCTTGGCGGTCCACAGGGTTTCCACCCCCGGGCGTGCGTGACCTTCGGCCGTTTCCATACCACCCTCCCCCTCTTGCGCCGGCCCGGCGCCCACTGGGCCGGCGCTTCTGTTCTGTGCCGGCCTGCATGTGCCGCACAACCAAACGGGCCCTTTTCCCCTAGAAGAGCCGCCCCGAGGCCAAACCTTCAGCAAGCCGCAGACCTGCCCGGCCAGCGATCCTCGCGGCACAAAGCAACCGCCCGGATATCCAATGCCAAATTCGCGCTTGGGCGCAACCCGATCAAAACCCGATCAAAGAGGGACTACTCTTCGGCCGACAAGTCCCCCTCGGTAATCATGCGAAAGCCTTTAGAGCCCAAGGTCTCCAGCCCGGCATCGATGTTGTCGACCATCAGCGCCACAGCCGGCCGGCCGTGCGGGCGCACCAAAAGCGGATACGCTTGCACAATGTTCACTTCGGCCTGAAGCAGAGCGGTGCAGATTTGGAGCAGCGGTTGTGACCCCTCGGGGAGTTCGACGCCAATCAAATCGCTCTCGATGATGGCCAACCCAGCCCGTTCCAGAATCTCTCTCCCCTCCTCAGGGTGGCTCAGGAGGAATCGCACGAACGCACACTCAGCCGCGTCGGTGATCGACAACGCCACGACCCGCACCGTGCTCCCCTCGAACCTGCGGATCACCTCCAACAGTTGGCCCACCCGGTTTTCCAGAAACACCGTGAACTGCCGGATCGACGGATAGTTGCGACCCCGTGCCGTCGGCAGTCCGGTTCGCACGCCATCGTCGGTGCTCATTCCCCGGACTCCTCCCCGATAACCAAGGGGGCGGACTTGCCAATACCCTGAGCATAGGAACTGCCCAGGCCCTGGTCAAGGCAGGCCCCGAGGCGCTCAATACGACGACGCCAGGGCCCTCTCCCAGCTCCGGCAACGGCGCGGGTGGCGGCGTGATTGCCGCAACTGCGCACCTAACGGACTACCGATCTTGTGATCAAATCCAGAGCGCACAGTGTGCTATTGCTTCGAAAGAAGCAGCGCCAAAACCACTGGGCTGCACTGCTTGCCTTGGGGCAAGCAGTGGCACACGACGGTCTGGAGCCGGGAGCGTAAGCTCCCGGTGCACTCCGCGCGTCTTGTGATCGATTCCACCGGCAGCTTACGCTGCCGGCTCGGGGTCTGTCGGTGTGTGCCACTGCTTCGTAAGAAGCAGTGCCAAAACCACCGGACGGCGCTGCTTGCACTGCTTGCCTTGCGGCAAACAGTGGCACACGGCCATTCGGAGCAGTGCCGAATGTCGCTTCCTTAAGCCGGGCTGGTCTTTAATAAACGCTTTTTGTATTCACTTCGAGGTGTTGTCAAGTACGGGTACGATTTAGGACGCCGTTTGCAGGCCCGGGACTCCGAGCGATTAGGCCGGTCCCTCAGCCGCTGACCAGCGGTCGCCGCCAACATCGTGCAGTACAGATCTCCAAGGCGCGCCGGCCCAGCCAGCCCCAGATAAACGCTAAACGCCTGGATCGTCTGCACCGCCCCTGGAAAACTCAGCGTGCGGGGCAACACCCCGTGCCCGAGGGCCGACTGGACAATCACCGCCCGAATCAGGTTGTAAGCCAGCAAGTGCGCCCAGATCTCCTTGCGCGCGATCTTTGGCGACTGGGTCCGCAGCACGTCCATGCCCAACGTCACTTTGAGCGAACGCAGGTCGAGTTCCGCCTACCAGCGGGCGCGGTAAAGCTCCGCCAGCGCCGCCGCCGGATACCGTTCTCCCCTGGCGGAACCCTAATACCGCATCGCACACCGTTGCCGTGACCAAGGAGAATAAGCACACCGGCCGGACCAGGGGAAACCCCAGCCCCGGCGTCTGCCGACGCGACTGCGGGTAGGCCTGCTGATTGGCCGGGGTGTCGGGCATGGAGAGCCTCATGCCATCGACCACCTTCACCTCCCGCCCCCGCCATCGCCAGGGGGAGGGGCCTCTCGCGTGTTGCGGGCGGCGGGCATTTGAAGCTAAGCTAAAAGGGGTGCAGGCAGACTTTGGAGTGCTGCTTTTGAGGGTTGCTTAGAGCGAAGCCGCACCGCAAAGCGGAGGCTTGCCGCACTCCAAGAAGACCTAACCCGGCCGCGTCTTTCGCGGACGACCTTTCCATCGGCACTTCAGAGGCCGCCAGCGTTGTGCGTCGATAGCGGCACGCCTGGGAGGCCCGGTCATGTCTGATATCTTCGTGGCGGCCATGGAGATCTTCGTGCTGGCCGTGGTGGTGGCGCTGATAACCCTGGTCGGCCACGCTCTGTGGCTGCTATTTACGGCGGTCTTTGGGGCGCTTTTCGGCCGGCAGACACGGCGGAGCGAAGACGAGGTGCGTTGCCGTCATTGCCGCCGCTGGACCACCCTGCGCCTGCCGCGCTGCGAGTGGTGCGGCCACCCGCTGATGAGCGAAGCGGCGGAACTGGCCGCCTTCCGCCGGCAGCTCGATCGACTCGCTCAGGAAGGAGCCATCAAGCCGGAAGCGGCACAGGCCCTGGTCGCCAAAGCCGAGGAGCAGAGGCGGCGCCGGGCAGAGGCGGCCAGGCCGCAGCCACTAGCGGCGGTGGTTCGTCCGCCTCAGCCGGGAGAACTGCTAGTCCGGGCCGACGTGGCCGAGATGAAGCCACCCCCCATTCCGCGCCGGGTTGAACCCGCTTCCGTGACCTCGCCGGGGCCACCGCCTGGGCAACCAGCGCCGGCGGCGCCTGCGGCAACGCCCGCCGTTGCGCCGGCGCCACCCATGCCTGCCGCGGCGCCTGCGGCAGCCGCCAAAGCTCGGCCGCAAGCACCCGCTGCGCCCGCCCCCCCTCCGGCACCCAAAAAGCCTTGGGGCGAGGTCTTCCTGGAGTTTCTCGAAGAACGAAACATCCGGCTGGGCGAATTCATTCTGGTGATTATCGGCGGGCTGTTGATCGTAGGCGGATCCGCGGCCGTGGTCATCAGCCTCTGGCATCAAATCAAGGAGAATTACCTCCAGTTGGCCGTGTTCGTGGCCATTTCTTCCGCTGCCTTCGGGTTGGGGTTTTTTACCTACTACCGCTGGAAGCTGGAGATTACGGGGCGTACCTGGCTGACGATTGCCACGCTTCTGGTGCCTTTGATTTTCCTGGCGGTGGTCAGCCTCTCGCGCGACCAGTGGTCGGCGCCCATGCTGCTGGCCGAGGGGCTGTCGCTGGCGCTGTTTGCCTATCTGGTCGGGCAGGCGTCGCGGGTGCTGGTTCCCGGGCCGCAGTGGCCCCAGGTCGTAGCGGTGGTGGGCAACGCGGCGGCCGTGCTCATGGCTGGCCATCTGATGGAAACGGGAAGTGCGGTGTGGCAGGTGGTGATGGCCGGGGCGGTGCCGGTAACGCTCTTCGGAATTGCGATGGGGAGCCAGCTTTACCGAGCGGCGGCCCTTAAAAAACTCGATGCTGAACAGGCCGGGGGGGTGTTTTCGCTTTTGGGAACCGGAGCATTTGCATTGGCGGTAGCTTTCGGCCTGGTAGTGGCCAAGGGGACGCTGGCCGAGGGAGCGCTGGCCCGGTTTCCGCATCTTGCCCCGCTTGCGGCTGTGGCCGCGACGGTCCTGCTAGCCAGTGGATTGATCGTGGTCCACGGAACGGCGCGCGATCCCGGGCTTGCCGGGTTTCGCACGGCAGGGACGGCTGTGGCATTGGGCGGCCTGGTGGCCATGCTGGCCGCGGTATTGGCAGCCTGGCCGTGGCCCCCCGGCTTGACGGGCGTCGCCCTGCTGGAGGCAGCCACACTGGTCTTCGTCGCCTTTCGCTACCGGATGCCCGTCGCCCATGCCGGGGCCATCACCGCTGGGGCGATCGCCTATCTGGTCGGCTTTTACTTGGTGGTGGGCGAGGTTTCGGCCGAACTGCCAACCGACGGCGGCCGGCATCTCCTTCGACTGCTGCTGGACGCCCGCAGCGGTACCGCATTGAGCGGTCTATTTGCGGCTCTGGCTGTGGCAGCCGAAGGGCTTGCGCGCCTCGGCTGGCGGAGGCATGCAGCGCAGTACCTGAGCGGTGCCGTAACGGTCGCCCTGGCCAGCCTCGCCTTGGTAACGGTGCACCGACTGGCGACTGGCGCCGGCCGAGACCTCGATGCCATGGCCGTCTTCGGCCTGTACGGGGCCGTCAGTCTGGCTATGTCGGCCCGCTGGCCCCGAAAGCGGTTCACCTACCTGGGCATCGCCCTTTTGGTAGGTGCCACGTTCTGGGGCTTGGCATGGCAGACAGAACACCGCTTCGGTCCCATTTGGGCAGCCGTGCTGGCCGCCGAGGCGCTCTTGTACGGCATCGCCGGTTTAGTGCTCGCCAAACTTTCTGGCAGCACCGGCGGATCCCAAGCCCGGCCGAACCTGTTGGTCGAAGTCTATCGCGTTCCACTCTTGCACTCGGCCGAGGCGGTGGGTGGCTTGTCGTTGGCCTTGATTCTTGCGACATGGCAGATGGCCCATCCTTCGCCTACGCCCCTGGTTGCCTTCGGATGCCTTGCCGCGCTGGGCTTTGGGATGGCATGGGTGGGGCAAAGCGCGCTGCGCACCAGGTTGGCCTCGGCCATCGTACTGGTCGGCCTGATCCATACGCTGGTGGAGAATTACCGCGAGTCGGTGTATCTGCCGCACTTGGTGGCATTGTTGACACATGCGACGCTGGCAGTGCTGGCCAGCACGACGATTCGCGCATGGCTTGTACTTGGCCAGCAGCCCGCAGGTGCGCAGGCACGCAGCGGTGAGGGGCCGTTTTCGCGACATGGCGCTATGCGGGGCGATGCCTGGCGGGTGTTCGTCGAGCCGCTGGCCCAAACCGGGCTTCTTTCTTCGGCAATGGCCTTGGTCGTAGCCATTGCCATGCCCGGCCGCGATGTCCTCTACTTGGCGAATTGCCTGTTTGTGCTGTCGGCGATCTGGCTGGTGCAAGCATGGGTCGAACGGTGGCCAAGCCTGTTTTCAGCAGCCCAGGTCGTACTGACCAGCGCGGTGGTATTGGCAGCAACGGGTTGGCTGGAGCGCCACCCTTGGGATGTCGGCGGGCTGGATCTGAGCGACCCGCGATCGCTGCAGGTGTACGCGCTGGCCTTGGGATCGCTGAGCGTGGCGTGGCTAGGGGTGCGGCTGGCCCTTCGAGATAACGCGGCGGCCCGGCAAGTGCTCGAACCGCCCTGGCCTGCGGTAGACCGAGGGGTGGGCCACGCGGTCATAGTGGGCCAGTTCCTCGTGGCAGGTTTTTATGCGGCAGCGGCGTGCCGGCATGAGCTTTTGCAGGGGTTGGGGCCTGTTGCGGCGCGGGTGACGGCCGCCTTCGGGCCGACCGGATGGGCAGCCTTCGGGATCGTCGCGGTGTGGGTGATTGCAGCGTTGTGGTACCGCTGGCGCACGGCCGAGTTGGTCGCCGCACTCCTGGCCGCCGCCACACTCCCTTATCTTGTGGCCGGCAGCCTGGTCGGGAACCTGGCTTCGGCGACGGCCTTCCGATGGACGGCGGCGCTTGGGTTTGTTGCGGGTGCCGCGGCCATTTGGAACCGGCGCCGGTTGCGACGCCTGAGCCGCAAGGCGGGAGCCCGGTTGTGCCTCGGCCCGGCCGCGCTCCCCGGTACCCATGCGATGCTCTTGGCCACGCTGGCTTTTCCGACGCTGGTGCTGACACTCCACGCCGCTCAACTACGCCTGGCTGGCATCGCGGCCCCAGGTCCCGTGGGTGCTGGCCTGCTGGCGGAGATGGACATCCGCGTGTCGTACTTGGTTCCGCTCTTGGTTGTCGGCACGGGGCTGGTGGTGCTGGCCATCCGCGAGACCTCGGCCGGCTACGCGTTTGGCGGCGGCTTGGTCGCGATGATGACGGTGGTCCTCGGATACCTGCTGCACGTTACCGCTGGCGGCGCCCCGCTGACCATAGGCCACCAGGTTGCCGCCCTGCAGGGGGCGACCCTCGCGGCGGCTTTATGGGCCATCGTGTGGGTGGCTCTGCGCCATCGGCTGCCGGTGTGGCAGGAGGAGCACCGGCCGGGTGCCCAGGCCCTGATGCAGCTCCAACTGGCTTTGGCCTTCGCGGGAAACATGGCACTTGTGGTCCCCGGCGTGGCAGGAGTGGCATTGTCCATTCCAGGGGAGATCGACGTGGCCGTCGATTGGACAAAGGCGGCCGGGAGCGTGGGAGGATGGTGCGCCCTGGTGGCGGCGCTGGTGGCGGCAGGGTACCGGCAGCGGGCGCGAGGAAAGGGCTTGCGTCCAGAGGTGGCCGGCCTGGCCGGGATGGGGGCCCTGGGCCTGTTGGCCTGCACCGTGCGCGGACTGTTGCCGGTCCAGCCGGAGTGGGCCTACCGAACGCTGATGCTGGGATGGGCGACGTATGCGGTGTTCGTGGTGGCAGCCACATGGTGGATTGCGCCCCTGCGGGTGGTACCAGAGGCCGAAGGCCCTCCCCAACGGCTGATTCGTTCGGCAGCCCGTTGGAACGTGGCTGCTGGCGTGCTGGCCGTGCTTCTGGGACTCAAAGGCGCGTTTTTCCATCCGCAGGCGGAGGAGGCTTTGTGGGCGGCCGCTGGCATCGCCTTGGCGGCCACGGCCTGCGCAGCCATGGCCGTGTGGCGGCGCCAAGAAGCATGGGCGTTTGCCGCCGCGTTGGGGACCAATGGAGCCGCCTCGCTGGTGGTGTGGTATTTCCAACGGCAGGCGCTGCCTCCGTTGGCCTTGCGCGAGTGGTGGGTCCGCTTGGTCCAGGCCAACGCCATCGCCAGTTCGTCCGTGGCCCTGGTGTGGCTGGCCGCGCGCAAGCGCCTGTATGAGCTTCGCGAGTTCTCCGTGCGCACCAGCCCCTTGCTGGCCCTGCAGACAGCGCTGGGCGCGGCGACGGTCCTGGCCCTGGGAATGTATGGAGCCGGCCAGATCATTCTCGACCCCGCCCAGATGCGGCCTGTTCCGGTCAATCTGGCAGCCTCGCCGGGGTGGATCGGACTAGCATTGGCTGCCGCGGCCACCGCCTGGTACCTGGGCCAGGTCGCGCCCGGCAACTTGTTGCACGTGGCGGTGGGCCTGGGGCTGGGCACGGGCGTGCTCCTGGCAGCCGCGGCCAGGGTCCACGCCCCTACACTGCCACTGCCTGCCTGGCTGAGCCCCTGGATCGGTTACCACACACTCATGGCCGCCTGGGCCGCGGTGGCCCTCGCGGTGCTCGCGGCGGGCATTCTGGGGCGAAACCTCCGCCTGGCAAAGCAGAACGATCCGCAAGCACCAGAAGCAGCTACCCCCGAACCGCTCTTGCCCCCTGCGCTGGTCCGGGACTGGGTCACGGTGCTGGGGACGCTTGCGATTGTGCTGGGGCTTCTTTACGCCCGCGCCGATCCGGCCCGGCCATGGTGGTCGCTAGCGACTATCCTCTGCGCGGGGTTTTGCGCCGGCGTGTTGGCCATGTGGCAACGACGGCCCGGGTATGTTTGGCTCTCGGGACTGACCTTCAACGTGGCAGCCACCGTCGCCTGGATCGCCTGGGGAACGCCAAACCTCGCAAGCTTCGCCGGGTTCAACGTGCTGGGGTTGGCACTCGCCTCGATCGCGTGGTCCCTGGTACGGCCTGCACATCCCCAAGGGGTGCCAACGGCGCTGTGGGCGGGACGCCAACAGCCCTTCTCCCCGGCTGCCGCCATCCTGGGCCTGGGTGGCTTGGGCTCGCTGACCGCCGTCCTTCTCCTGTACGACCTGTTCGACGTGCCCTACAACGCGATCGACTTGGGCACTTGGCTGGCCGCGGCTGCCTTGGCTGCGGCGATGATTGTGCTGGCCTGGGACCCCACCGCCTGGTTTGCTTGGCAGGGCCTGTATGGGACCGTTCTGGTGGCCTACGGCATGGTGCTTCACAGACGGAAGCTACCTCCCATGGGAATGGCTTATGCGGCGGCAGGAGAACTTGCGGCATTGGCCCTTGCCGCCGCCGCTCTGGTGGCAGCTCTGCGGCGGTCCAACGGGCTGGCTGCGATCGTCCGACTGCCGCCAGAGGGCCCTGCGATGCGGTCCGGGCGCGATTGGTTCTTGGGGATCCAGGCGGGGATGGCCGCCTTGTCCGCCGCCTTGGCGACCTGGATCGCGATGGACCCCGCGTTCGACGCCGTGGCGCACGATCTGTTCCCCCTGCTGGCTGGGCGCATGACAGGGCCGCTGTCCATGGCAACCCTTGTGCTCGCGGCCGCGCTGGTCGCCCACCAAGCCAATCCCCGTTGGCAGACGGGCTGGCAGCATGCCACCTTGTGGCTGGCCCTGTTGGCCTTCAGCGGGCTTGGATGGGCCTTGCTTCCGCCACTGCCTGCCCCCTGGCTGCACCGAGCGGTCGTCCTGATGGTCGGCGGAGTAGCCATGACCTGGATTGCTGGATTCGGCCTGGCGCACGCGCTTCCGGCCCAAAACCGTTGGCTGCAAAGCGCCCGGGGGTCGGCTAAGGGTTTTGCCGGCTTGGCCGTGGCTGCTTTGGCCGCCAGCTTGGCCCAAGAGGCCTATCTCTACCGGCCCCATCTGGGAGCGCCCATGGCCCCTGCAGCCATCGTCGTCGTGGCTGCCGCCTTGGTGGGGCTGATAATCGGCTGTCTGTCAGCAGCCTTGGCAACCCGGCTGGACCCGTTCGGGCTTACCCCCCGGCGCCGGCAGATCTATGTCTATGCCGCCGAACTGCTTTTGGTGCTCGTGTTCGTGCACTTGAGGCTTACGGCGCCCTATTTGTTCCGCCTGGGGATCATCGCCCGCTACTGGATGCTTATCGCCTTGGTGGTGGCTTTTGCGGGAGCTGGACTGAGCGAGCTGTTTCAGCGGCGCGGCCTGGCCGTACTCAGCGAACCCCTGGAACGGACCGCCTTGCTGTTGCCGCTAGTCCCGGTAATAGGCTTCTGGCTGGTCAAGCGGGTCGAAGGGCCCGCCTTCCTTGCCGGACGCAGTCCCGCCGTGTGGTTCCTCACTTCGGCCTTTTACGCGTTCATGGCAGCCACGCGGCAATCGTCGGTCTGGCGAGGGCTTTTCGTTCTGGCCAGCGTTGTGGCGGGCAACGTGGGGCTGTGGGTCCTTTGGGACCAACTGGACTGGGGCTTCTTCGAGAACCCGCAACTATGGCTGATCCCCGTGGGCCTGTCGATCCTGGTAGCCGAGTTCCTCAATCACCACCGCCTCTCGCCCGCCCAAAGCGCCGGTATCCGCTACCTGGGACTTTCGGCAATCTATGTGCCTTCAAGCATCCAGTATCTCGGGGCGATCGGACAGTCGGTGTGGCTGCCGCTGGTGTTGATCGGGCTTTCGCTGGCCGGCGTGCTGGCCGGCATCGTGCTCCGCGTGCGGTCCTTCCTGTACCTCGGCACCACGTTTTTGGCGCTTGTGGTCGTTACGATGGTTCGCTACGCGGCTGTGGACCTGCGCCAGACCTGGATCCTTTACCTTTGTTGCATCGGGCTGGGGGTGGCGGCGATCGCTTTGGTCGCCTTCTACGAGAAACGTCGCGAGGCGATCCTCCAAGCCGTAAAGGGCTTTCGGCGGTGGCAGAGGTAAACCGGCAGGCTAACACTCATAAGGCTCCGCCCATGAACCCGACGCCTGCTGAGAACCGTAAAGAAAAACCGCTTCAGTTCCGCCTGCGGACCCTGCTGGTGATGGTGGGGCTGGTGGCGGTGCTGTTCTCGGTTCTGGCATGGCTGCGCGTGCCGCCGGAAGGTCAACTTATCGTGCTGGCCATTCTGGGCCTGGGGGTGGCCGCAGCCGTGGGGCTACTGGTGGCCATCGGCGCCAGGTCAAGCGACGGGGGGAACGACGAGCCCGCATAGCTGCTGCCGCCTCCCCGGCAGGCGGGCCCGATCTGTCCGTTCGGTGGCAACGCGACGCCGCAAGGGCCCGGGGTATGCGGCGGATGCTCGCCCACCGATCGGCCTGGGGCCGCAGCGGTTGAATCACCCGCCAGGCTAATCCATAATGCTCACGTGGGCAGGCGCTGTGCTTGCCCATGGCCCAGCGAACTTATTGCGGAGTAGATGAGATGAGCCAATCAGTTGCCGAAAGAACAGCCTCGTATCTTTTTCAGGCCACACATGCCGACGGGATACGGGGGGTTGCACACGGCTCGGCATACGAACTCACTTTGGGGGCCATCCTTGGATGCGTGCTCGCATTGGGCGTTGTCGCGTGGGGCTCGGCTGCCCAGGCCGAAACAGCCTATACGTATGCCGACTTGGTTGCGCGGCTTATGGATCTGGAACACCTGGCCCAGCTGCCCGTCCCTGGGGAGCGGTGCGCCCAATGGTCCAGCTACGATCGGGCCAGCCGCTACGACGAAAAGTCCGGCAAGTACGTCCACTGGGATGCCAACGGCGATGGCGGCCATTTCATCCGCCGCGAGGGCGATCAGGTGGTGATGGCCGAGATGGAGGGGCCCGGGTGTATCTGGCGGATCTGGTCGGCCCGGGCGGAGAAGGGGCACGTGAAGATCTATCTGGACGGGCAGGACCGCCCTGCGCTGGATCTTCCCTTCGCCTCGTACTTCGACGGCAAGACGCCGCCGCTGGCCTACCCCATGCTGTCGTACGACCTCAACCAGTTGGGCTCCAGCGGGCAGAATCTGTATCTGCCCATCCCGTATCAGAAGTCCTGCAAGATCGTGGCCGAGAAGGGCTGGGGGGCGTACTATCACTTCGTGTACCAGACGTTTCCGCGGGGGACGCGGGTGCCCACGTTCAGCGCGGCCTTGGCGGCGGAGAACAAAGCGGCCCTTGCGCGCGTAAACGATTTCTTTGCCACCAAGCTGGGCACGGATCCCAAGGGCCAGCGGCCTGGCCAGTTGGAGCAAGCCGGCGTGCATCGCGTCGAGGCGGGCAAGACGGTCACGGTGGCAGAGTTTTCGGGCCCGGCCGCCATCACCGCCATCCGCGCCAAAGTTGCGGATCGTTTCAAGGACCGCGAGGAGCAGATGGCGGCCCTGCGCTGTTTGGTGCTGCGGATCACTTGGGATGGCCAGCAAAAGCCGGCCGTGTGGTGCCCGCTGGGCGACTTCTTCGGCACGGCGCCAGGCGAGAACTACTACCGGACGCTGGCCACGGGCATGACCCCCGAAGGTTATTACGCCCTGTGGTACATGCCCTTTGCGCAGAGCGCTCGCGTGGAACTGGCCAACGAGGATTCGCAGGCCCGCACGGTGAAGTTCCAGATTACCACCGCCCCGCTAGGCCGCCCTTTCGAGGGCCTGGGCTATTTCCATGCCAAGTGGCATCGCGATACGTTCGCGTTGCCGGCGGACCGCTGGCCCGATTGGGTGATGCTCCGCACGCAAGGCCGGGGCCGCTTCTGTGGAGTGATGCTCCACGTGTGGAATCCGCGGGGTGGCTGGTGGGGCGAAGGCGACGAGAAGTTCTTCGTCGATGGCGAGAAATTCCCCTCCACCTTCGGCACGGGGTCGGAAGACTATTTCGGCTATGCGTGGGGCCATCCGGGGCTGTTCCAGCGGCCCTTCCACGCCCAGACCATGACGCAGAAGAACCGCGGCCATCAATCCGTCCTGCGGTGGCACATCGTCGATAACGTGCCGTTCCAGACCGCCTTCGAAGCTTGCATCGAGAAATACTTCCGCAACGAAGACCGCGGCACGCTGTATGCGTGCCTGCCGGTGTGGTATCTGGCCCCCGGGGGGACCGACCCCTACGAGCCCGTGCCGGTAAGCCAGCGCCACGGGTACTATCAGAGGATTGTCGCCTCGGCCGGTGGATTTCAAGTGCTGGGCGACCCGCCGGGCAACGTGGAAACGCAGGACATGCAGCCCTTCCGGGGCAAGTGGGACCGCAATGACCAGCTCTGGTGGACCGAGGCTAAACCCGGCGACAAGCTTGAACTGGCCTTGGCCGTCCCCAAGGCGGGGCGCTATCATGTCCGCGCGGTGCTCACCAAGGCCCGGGATTACGCGATCGTACGGTTTTATCTGGACGGCCAACCGGCCGGCCAGCCCGTGGATCTCTACAACCCCGAGGTGGTTCCCACCGACCCGCCGGTCTCGCTGGGCATCCACGAGCTTTCGGCCGGCCAGCACAAGCTGACCGTGGAGATCGTGGGGGCCAATCCCAAGGCCATCAAGGCGTACATGTTTGGCCTGGACCGGATACTGCTTGAGCCCTCCGGCCCATGAAGAAGGAAATGGGCACGGGGAGGAATGCGCCCGCAGCGGCCCATCCGATCTGCCGCGCCAGCCGAAGCTTCTTCCAAGGGAATGGAGACCGATGGGGCACTGGCCTGCGGCCTCAACTCCCAAGGCCGCCGCGTCAGGGGGGCGCCCCGGCGCCTCGTCGCTCAGACTTGCCGATGGTACGAGAAAGCGACGCCTTCGATCTCTACGAGTAATTCGGGGCGGCAGACGTCGGCAATGGCGTAGATGGTGGGCAATTCGCCCAGGCGGGCCTCGCACACCCGGCGGATGGTTTGGTAGTCCTCGGGGCGCTTGATGTACACCCGCACCAGGGCCAGATCGTCCAGCGTGGCCCCCCGCCCCGGCATGCCGTAGCGGGCGAAATTGGCCTCGGCAATCAGCGCCTCGATATTGTCCAGCGTCTGCTGGGTTTGGCGCTCCGGGTCATTGAGATACCGGCTTTCCGAATTGGTGATGCTGGCCGTGCCAGAAACGAAAATCGTGGTGGCCCGCTGGCAGCTCAGCGCCAGCGCCCGGGCGAACTTGGGGCTCTTGGGGCCGTACTGGCAGCCATAGTCGAAGGCCGAGGTCTGGAGCGGATTCTCCAGGGGAAGGATGGTTACGTCGGGCCGCTCCGTGGCGATGGCAATGCAGCTCATCAAAATATCGTGGTTATCGGTGCCGATGCCTGTGCTGGCCGGGTACACGGCCCCGTTGATCCCCGGGGCGAGGTGGCCCGCTCCAAAGCAGATGTTCTCGTAATAGTCGGTTCGCGCGCGGTTGAGTTCTTTGTAGCGTTGCGTGGCGCCCTCGGGCCCCACGATGTCGCCCAGATACAGCCAGGTGCGCACCACCTGGCCGAACTCGACCCCTGCACGGCGCAGCACCTTCTCCATGTTTCGGAAGGCGCTCAGGGAACGGTGGTACACCCCTTGCGTATCGGGGTCGGGCGTAACATGGGCCACGTGGACCCAGGCCAGATTGCTGTGCCGGGTGATGACCAGGTTCTCGCTGCAGCGGAGGATTTGCACATCGCGTTCGCCCCGGCCTACGCCCAGGGCCTCGATGGCCAGCAATTTGCCCGCGCAAGGGCGCTGCGGGATGTAGGTGGTGGCGGGCAGTTCCGGGCCGTAAAACCGCCGCATAATCTGCCGGCACTGGTGCACGGCGCTCTTGTCGCTCAAAAACACCGCCTGATGGACGATCGAGCCGCGCGTACCCTCTTCCCCAATGACCCGCTCGATAGTCCGCAAGGCATCGCGGGCCTGCTCCTCCAACGAGCCTTCCACGCGAGGGACCGCGGCAGCGAACACATGCCGCACGTCGTGCAGGTCCACAACGGCATAACCGATGCCTTGGCGCGATTCTTTGCGGATCATGCGGGGCCTGTCGAGGGCGGGTTGGTAGGCAGGAGGGACGATCATGGCGGGAGGCAATGCAATCTCTAATCTAATGACCGCCCCCCCGGGCGTCAACTAGCCCCAGCCCCGCGAACCCCGGACCACGGGCACCGTTGGGGGGGATGCGGCGCATTCCCGAACCCATGCCCCGCCTGTTATATTTCAACACCGGTCCCGCGGCCGAGTTCCGGGCCTCGGCCTTGGCCACATAAAAGGATGTTTATGCCTTCCCTTCCGGACGAGGACGTGCGGGAAGTCTCCGGGAATGTGCCCTCTCATAAGGACCACCCGATCCTGGCTTCCCTTAATCCCCAGCAGCGCGCAGCGGTAGTTCACGACGATCGGCCTTTGCTCATCGTGGCGGGTGCCGGCACCGGCAAAACGAAAGCCCTGGCGCACCGCGTGGCGTGGCACATCGCCGAGGGGATTGATCCGGCGCGGATCCTGCTATTGACGTTCACCCGCCGGGCCGCCGCCGAGATGCTCCGCCGCGCCGAAGCGCTGGTCCGCTCTCTGCCGGGCACCAAAATCGCGTCTGGCAGCTCGGGCTCTCTGCGGATCTGGGGCGGAACATTCCATGCGATCGCCACGCGCCTGCTCCGCCGCTACGGCCAGGCAATCGGGCTGCCCGCGGACTTCACAATCCACGACCAGACCGACTCCCAAGACCTGATGCACGCGGTCCGCACGGCACTGGGATTGGCGAAAACCGAGAAACGGTTTCCCCAGAAAGCCACGTGCCTGGCCATCTACAGCCGGTGCATCAACGCCCGCGAAACCCTCGACGACGTTCTCGCCGACCGGTTCCCTTGGTGCCGCCCCTGGCGCCTGGAACTGGCCCGACTGTTCGACGCCTATGTCGAGCGCAAAGAAAAGAGCGGGGTGCTGGATTACGATGACCTGCTGACCCATTGGCTTGCGCTTTTGGAAGACCCCACAGCGGGACCTCATATCCGGGGGCTGTTCGATCGCATTCTGGTCGATGAGTACCAGGACACTAACCGTCTCCAAGCCGAGATCCTGTATGCGCTTTCGCCCGAGGGCAAGGGTCTGACCGTCGTGGGGGACGACGCCCAGGCCATCTACTCGTTTCGCGGGGCCACGGTGGAGAACATTCTGGAGTTCCCTCATCACTACCCCAATGCCTCGGTCATCGCCTTGGAACAGAACTACCGCAGCACCCAGCCGATTCTTCGGGCGGCCAACGCGATCATGGCCGACGCCCGCCGCGCCTACCCCAAGAAACTCTGGTCCGGGCGCACCAGCGGCCAGAAGCCGGTCCTGGTGACTTGCGAGGATGAGGACACGCAAGCCGCCCATGTGGCGCGGCAGGTCCTGGAGCATCGCGAAGCCGGAATCGCCCTGCGACAACAAGCGGTGCTCTTCAGGGCTTCGCACCACAGCATCCTCTTGGAGGCCGAACTGCAGCGCCGCGATATCCCGTTCCACAAATACGGCGGTTTGAAATTCATCGAGATGGCCCATGTCAAGGACCTGCTGGCGTTCCTCCGCTTGGCCGAGAATCCGCGGGACATGGTGGCGGGCTTGCGCGTGTTGGGCCTTTTGCCGGGCATTGGGCCGGCGCGGGCCAACCGCCTCATGCAGGCCTTGGAGGACCAGGGCGACTTTTCGGCCTGGACGGCCATCAAAGTGCCCCAGGCCACCGCGGAACTGTGGCCTGCGCTTGTCGCTCTCCTGCAACACCTGCGCGGCACGAGCGAACCGGTGGCCACGCAACTGGACCGCGCCCGGGCTTTCTACCAGCCGTTGTTGGAAATAGCGTACGACAACCCCGTACCCCGGGCCCGTGACCTGGAACAGATCGTGCAGGTGGGCATGCAGTACGCGGATCGCCGCACTCTGCTGGCCGAACTGGCTTTGGACCCCCCCAGCTCGACCCAGGACCTGGCCAGCCCGCCCCGGCGCGATGACGACTACCTGGTGCTGAGCACCATCCATTCGGCCAAAGGGCTGGAATGGGATGTGGTGTACGTGATCCACGCGGCCGATGGCGATATACCGTCGGACATGGCCACCGGCTCCGCGGAAGAAATCGAAGAGGAACGCCGGTTGTTCTATGTGGCCCTGACCCGGGCGAAACGCTGGTTGTACGTGTGCTACCCCCTGCGGTATCAGGCGGGCCACCGGTCCACGCTGGCCAAACCAAGCCGCTTCCTCAGCCCCACGGCGGTCGCATGCTTCGAACACCTAAGCGCCGCGTGCGAATGGCCTGGTGCAGCCCCAAACGCGGCCGAGGAGTCTCAAGCTCGCCGCTCGATCCGCGAGCAGACCCGCCGCTACTGGCAATAGCCCAGGCCACTCTTCGTAAGTCTTTGCGTACAAACGCCTTCTCGACATTTTTTCCGCCGTTCGTAGGTGCAATTAAGCACCATTATCTTGGGCGCAATTTGCCGGTGGAAATCTCAGGCGGTCTCCGGCCGGATCGCATCCTCTGCCGCCGCTTCCGCACCCTGGCGGCCGTCCGCGTTCTCATGCGACCGGCAGAGCGCTGCGGTTCACAACCAGCGACAGTGGCGAAAACTGAGCGGGGTGAAAATCAAACACGCTTGGACCGCTGGCATCCCGGCGAACCAGACATCTTGAGGGTACCGGGTGCCTCTTCTAGAGGGTAAACCACCTCTCGATCGGCGACCGCGTGGCCTCCAACCGCGGCGAAAGTTGCACGTAGGGGCGGGGCATCGACCCCACCCCCCCATTGCGGATGCTATAGTTTTACTGGCAACCCCACTATTGGTGCATAGTAGGACACGTGGGCTAGACCCGATTGCCGGGTGTTCGGCGGGAGGCCGACGAGCCCGCCCCCGCCCGATGCTTGGTGTCAAGCAGGTATCGTATGCGAACGCAGGTGATGGCGGAGCGCGCCGCAGGAATGCCGTGGCTGGAATACATTCCGGCCGAGGGCGGTCCGCCCGAGCGCACGCCGATTCCCTCGTTTCCGTTCACATTGGGGAGGAATGAATCGGCCGACTTGCCCATCGCCTCCAGCCGGGTGTCGCGTGAGCACGCCGTCATTCTTCGCGACGGCGGGGGCTATCGGGTGCGGGATTTGGGGAGCACCAACGGAACGTATGTAAATGGCCGGCGGATCGATGAGGCTCCGCTGGAAGACGGCGACCTGCTGGTGGTGGCCGACGTCGAGTTCACTTTTTTTGCTGGTGCGCACCGGACGGAAGCGGATCGGGCCACGCAGCCGATCGCCCGTCCAGCAGGAGGGTCGGGCGAGCCTGCCGCGGCAGCCCTGGTTTATGAAATCCGTCGGCTTCAGGAAGAGGTGGTGGGCGGCGGGGTGGAGCCGCGCCTGTGGCCGATCGTATCGCTTTCCGACGGATCGCTGTTTGGCCATGAGGTGCTCTGCGAGGCGGATCTGCCGGAATCGGCCTCGCCAGCTGTGCGGCGTTCCGTGTTACGGAGCGAGTCGCGGTGGACGGCATGGTTGCGGCGGCTGGCTCGGCTCCGCGCGGCGGAACTGGCGGCCGAATCGCCCTCGCCTCCTTTCTCGTCCGGAAAACCCCCCAAGGGGGGGCCTGGCCGGCTGTTCGTCAAGCTGGATGCCAGCGAAATAGGTGCGCCGGGGCTGGCGGAATCGCTTTTCGGCTTGGCCGACATGCTTGGCCAACGCGGTCGTTTGGTGGTGGAGTTGCCCGACAGCGCCGTCGCCGATACGCCCTACTTGCGCAGCCTGTGCCAGACGCTTCGCAGCGAGGGGATTGGCGTGGCCCACGATGGCTTTTCTGCAGGTCCGGCACAGCTTGCGCAGCGGGCTTCCCTGGCCCCGGAGTATTTGAAGCTGGCGCCGGCAGTGGTGCGGGGGGTGGACCGGCACAAGGAGCGGCGGCGGCAGATTCATGCGATCGTCGAGGCGGCCGCCGCCCTCCACTGCCAAGTGATCGCAGCGGGCCTTGCCGGCCCTCAAGAGGCATCGGCCTCGAGGGACGCCGGGTGCACGCTGGGGCAATATCAAACCGCTGATGTTCCGTCGGAGACTTTTGTCGCACTTTGACTGCCGCAAGCACCGCTGCAAAGGCGTTCGGCAGCCGCCAATTATCGAATAAACTTTACGCCGTGTCATCCCCCGTCCAGCCGCAAACCGAGCCCATTGCCGGCTACACCCTAACCGAACGCATCGGTGCGGGCGGGTATGGCGAAGTGTGGAAGGCCCGCGCCCCGGGCGGACTCGCCAAGGCGGTGAAGTTCATCTATGGTCGGCTGGACGACGACCGCGCTGCCTGCGAGTTGCGGGCCTTGGAGCGGATTAAGCAGGTGCGCCATCCGTTCTTGCTTTCCCTGGAGCGGATCGAGGTGGTCGAGGGGCAGTTGATCATCCTCACGGAACTGGCCGATGCCAGCCTCAAAGACCGCTTCGATCAGTGCCGGCGTCAAGGACTGCCAGGCATTCCTCGCGACGAACTGCTGGTGTACTTGCAGGATGCCGCCGATGCCCTGGACTACATGAGCGAAGAACATTCGCTCCAGCATCTAGATGTCAAGCCCGAGAACCTTCTGATCGTGGGCGGACGGGTGAAGGTGGCGGACTTCGGGCTGGTCAAAGAGATCAACGACCGCACGGTCTCGTTGATGGGGGGGTTGACGCCGGTGTATGCGGCCCCGGAAACGTTCGACGGCCATCCCAGCCGGCATAGCGACCAGTACAGCTTGGCCATCGTGTATCAGGAGATGCTCACGGGCGTGCTGCCGTTCCCGGGGCGGACCACGGCCCAATTGATGTCGCAGCATCTGTACAGCCGGCCGCGACTGACCTCCTTGCCTGCGGCCGAGCGTCCCATTATCGAACGGGCTTTGAGCAAGGACCCCAACCAGCGGTTTACAAGCTGCCGAGAGCTGATCGAGGCGTTGCGACTGGCCGACCGCTCCAGCGCAGGCGCTGCGGTGCGGGGCGCGGCTTTGGAAATGGGCAACCAGCGGCAGGAGACGCTGCCGACCGCGGCCGCCTCGGGGGGCACCGAGCCGGAACCAGAACCTGCCCCTGCGTGCGCGACATCGTGGGGTGGCGACAATCCCCCGACGCTTCGCACCTTGGCTTTGGACGAAGCGCCGCTTCTGGGTGCCCGGCAAGAGATTGGCCGGCCGGTGGCCCGCCCCGTGGCCTCGGTAGAACCCGAGCCGCCTCCCCTGCACCGCGAATTGCCCCCGTTACCGGCCGAGTCATGCAGCGCCCGGCTGTCGCCGACCCTGGTAGTGGGCATCGGCGGGACAGCGGGGCACGCCTTGGTGCGGCTGGCCCGCCGCCTGGAGCATCGGCTGGGCGACGCCAGTGCGGGACCAGCCATTCGCCTGCTGTTGATCGATACCGACCCGGCGGCGTTGGAGTGGGCCCTTCAGGCGGCTCGGCAAGGCGCCGAATGGATCGAGACCCTGGCCATGCCCCTCCGCCAGCCGCAGGATTACCGCGAGGATGCGGATCGTTGGTTGCGCTGGCTGAGCCGCCGCTGGCTGTACAACATCCCCCGATCGCTGCAAACCGGGGGGCTCCGGCCGCTGGGGCGATTGGCCCTGGCCGACCACGCCCAAATCCTTTTCCAGCGCCTGCGGGCCGCGCTGCGGGCTATCGCCCAGCCAGAGGCGCTGGCTGCCACGGGCGCCGCCGCCCGGATCGACAGGCGCGACCCTGCACCCCGCCTGTTCGTGCTGGGTTCGATCTCCGGCGGCACCGCCAGCGGCATGATCCTCGATGTAGGCTACGCAGTACGCCAACTGGCCGAGGAGTTGGGGCTCGACGGCCACCGTGTCTTCGGCATCCTCGCGCATTCCACGGTCCGTAACCCGCAGGCCAAGGGCTTGGCCATCGCCAACGCCACCGCCTGCCTCCGCGAACTGGAGCACTACTGCCGGACCGGCCGGTTCCCGGGCGACCCCACCTGCAACCTGGCACCGCGGGCTGACCCGCAAGGACCCTTCCAGGCCTACCTTGTCCACCTGGGCGACGATCTCACGTCGCCGCAGTTTGAAGAGGCGGCCGACAGGCTGGCCGAGTACTTGTACCTCGATCTGCTGACCTGCGCGGGCGGGTTTTTCGACGCCACCCGAGCCTCCCCGGCAGAGCCCGCCGGCCTGGGCCACCCCACGGTACGGACGTTTGGCCTGTCGCAAATCGGCTATACGCAAAGCGAAACTGTGCGCATGGCGGTCGACTGGCTCTCGGCCGCCCTGCTGAGCCGGTGGTGCGGCGAAGGGGCCGATCACGCCGCGCCCACGCAGCTACCGGCCGAGGGCATGCTGTCGGCGACCGCCGAGGGCCCGTCGCAGCCCCAAAGCACCATGGGCGGCGCCACGCTTTCGGCCGAAGTGCTGCCCTTGCAACTCGAATACTGGGTCCAGGCGGCCGAGGCGCATTTGCGAGAAGAGTTGGGGGGCGATGAGTCGGCCTTTTTGCGCACTGCACTGAAGGGGACGGGAGAGCCCGGCAGTGCCGGCGCGCCCCAACCGCCGATCCGCTTCCTCTCGGTGCTCAACGCCATTCTGGGCGACCGTACCACAGGGGGCGACTCGGCGTGTAGCCGGCTGCAACTGGCACTGGTCAAGCGTCTGAAGCAACGGGCGCAAACCCAAGCCGAAACCCTGGCGCAATGGGTTCTGCGTCTGGCCGATACCTCGCCCTTGCGCCTGGAAGCGGCCCGCTTGGCCGTGCAGTGGGCGGCCGACCGCCTCCGCACCCTGGAGACAGAAGCCGAGGCCGCACTCCGCCAATCGGTAACCGAACTCGCCAATGCCGAGAAGCAGCTTTTGGAAAGCCCCCTGGGAACCCGGCCCACGCGGCGTGGCTGGCTTGGCCTGGGACGCAGCCAGGAACCTACGCCCGAGGAACGCTATCACGCCTACTTCCGACAGCGAATCGGCCACTTAGCCTTGCGGGGGACGATTCTTTGGCTTCGAGCGCTTCGGGCCCACGTTACGGCCTTGGCCGATCGCCTGTTGGACCTGCGACGCCGCTTGATGCTGGCGGCCGAGCGGTTCGGGCCTCAAGCCGAAACAGCCATCGGCACACCGGCGGCCCCGCCCTCCTCACTCGCTCAGGGCCGCCAGTCCCTCGAGTCCCTGCTGGCGGCGATCCTCCGCCAGCAGCGGGAAACCATGCTCGCACGACTCGATCGGGTGATGTACGCATCGTTGCTCGAATCTCGCGGCGGGCTGCGAGGACTGCTGGCTTGCGACGAAGACCTGGCGACGCTGCTAGACAGGCCGCTTCGCCAAATGGCCCGTCAAGTAATCCTCCAGACGCTGGCGCAGTTCGACCTGCGGCGGCTTCTGGTGCCTGAAATCACCGAAACCAACAGCCTGGCAACTCTCGAAGCATGGCTGGCCGCCGCCGAACCCCGCGTGGGCCAGGGCGAAGGTGCGGTACGCCGCCTGCTGATGGTGCCGGCCAACCTCGATGCTACCCCCATCGTGGCGGCGGTGGCCCAGCGCACCAGGCATTCCCCCACCACCTTGGTCGACCGCGATGCCGAAATCGTGCTCTGCACCGAAGTGGCGGATGTATCTCTTGTCCGGGCCATGGAGGGCCTGGTGCGCGATCGGCCGGAATGCGTCGAAATCGCCACTCGCCTGCATTGCCGTACCGACGTGCCTTGGCACCGATCTGCCAGCGAGGATGCGGGGAGATAGGTGGCCGGCCTGGGCCATGCGCCCTGGCCCTCCACACGCTTGCTCCGGGGCCTACCCGCTACAACTCCAAAAACTCCTCGGCCGCCTCCCGGAGTAGGGTCCGCTCCGCCTCCATGCCAGTCCACAGGCGAAGATTGATGGCCATCTGCTCGACGAATACCTCCAGACCGTCGATGACCGCTGCCCCTTTTTGGCTGGCTTGGTGCAACAGCTCGCGCCGGGGCGACCGGAAGTCCATCACGGCCAGGACGCATTGCGGACCGAGCCGATCGACCTTCACCAAGAGGGCCCCGGAAGGCGAGGACCGGGAAGTGGCATCGACCATGCACCCGACGTCCTCGGGAATTTCCCAGGGGCCGTCCCAAGGCACAAGAGCCGCGCGGCCTTGAAGCTGTAGGATCAACTCGACGACCTGCTGCCCCGCCTGGCTGTTGCGGGCCACCACAAGGATTTCGCTGGCGCCGGCCCGCGCTAGTTCCACGGCCACCGCCCTGGCCGCCCGGCCTGCTCCCAGTACCGCTGCACGGATTCCCCCGGGATCCCGATGGCGGCGAACGACCTCGAGCACTGCACGACCTTCGGTATTCTCGCCCACGAACCCGTCGTCGCGGCGGCAGAGGCAATTCACCACCCCGGTCCGCTCGGCTACTTCGCCCAATCGGGCCAAGAATCCGGCGGCGTTGTGCTTGTGCGGCCCGTCCAAATTGCCCCCTCGAAAGCCCATGGCCCACATGCCGCGTAGGGCGGCCTCCAGTGCATCAGGGGGCACTTCCAAGGAGAGGTAACGCCAATCCAACTGGAGATTCGCGAGGGCTCTTTCCACCACGAACTGGGTAGGATTGGCTCCCACCCGATCGGCCAGTAACGCCAAGACCGGTTGAACCGCCGTGCACACGGGACGAGTAGCCTCCCTGGCTTGCAAGTCCGTTGGTTCCGCATCCGCCATCGTGTTGTGCATTTTGCGCGATAGCGGAAAGGGTGACAATGGTTAAGCCAGAAACGCCCGAGGCAGGCCGGACGACCCGCCTCGGACGCCGAACGTGGGCAGACGGGCGGAAAAAAACGCCTTGCGGACTCTACCCCTTCGTGTCCAAAAGCGCGACACGGCGGAGGGCTTACACCGCTGTGGCTTCGGCGGCTTCGTCGCTTTTCTCGCCCTCAGGGCTCTCCGGGGCCTTGAGTACTACGCGGGGGTTGTCCAGGAAACCCGTCAACTTGGCCGCGGCGCTGGGGTGCTGCAGCTTGCGGAGCGCGCGGCTTTCGATCTGCCGGATCCGCTCGCGGGTGACGGCAAAGATCTTGCTCACCTGTTCGAGGGTGTAGGCATGGCCGTCGCCCAAGCCGTAGCGCAGCTTGATGATTTCCCGCTCGCGCCAACTGAGGCCCTGCAAGAGTTCATCGATCCGCTCCCGGAGAAGACCCTGATCGATGGCCACCGAGGGGTTCCCCTCCCGGTAGTCACGGAGCCATTCGCCCCAACAGGTCTCGTCGCGGTTGCGGATGGGTTCGTCCAGCGACAGGGGCTGGCGCTGCATGCGCAGCGCGTGGCCGGTCTCCTCGACGGCCCAGCCAACCGCCGCCGCCGTGTCCTCGATCGTGGCCTCGCCCTCGGTCTCCTGATAGAGCCGCTCGCTGGCACTGCGGACCTTTCCCATCCGTTCGCTCACGTGCAGCGGGATGCGGATGGTGTGGCTCTGGTCGCCGATCGCGCGGGCGATGGCCTGCCGGATCCACCATGTGGCATAGGTGCAGAACTTGAATCCCCGGGAGTATTCGTACTTGTCCACCGCGCGCATCAAACCTGTGTTCCCCTCCTGAATGAGGTCGGAGAAACTCAGGCCGCGATTGCGGTAGCGCTTGGCGATGGACACCACCAGGCGGAGGTTATGGTTGCACAACTGCTGGCGGGCCTTTTCGTAGCGGGCCTGCCAACGGCGGATCTTTTCCAGCAAGCGCTGGAGGGTGGTAGTATTCTCCGCGGAGCGGGCTTTCAGCGCGGCCAGTTCGTCTTCCCAGGCCGCTCGCTGGGCCGAACGCCGGGGCCGCTGGGCCAGAAGCTGCTCCAGCTCCTGCATCCGCCGCAGCATCTCCTCAAGGTGCTGCAATGCGGGCTGAAGGGGCTGAAGCTTGGGCCGTATCTTCTCGATCAACTCCACTGCCTGCGCGCGGCGCTGGCGGACCCGCTGCCGGGCCTGACGGCGCTCGTCCAACGGCCGTGCGGCGTCAAGCGCCACGGCCATGTCCTCAGCATTCTCCGCCAGGATCTTCTCCAGCGCCCGCACGGTCCGGGGCAGGGACCGCCGCACGCGATCCTTTTCCGCCATGTCGCCCATCGAGACGTCGATCGCGTCGTGCAGGCGAATCCGCCCGGTATGCACGCCCCGAAACAACTCTACCGTCGCTCGGATGACGTAGTCCGAGCTCAGGAAGCTGGTGCGATACAGCTTCCGCGACTTCTCGATTCGCCGGGCAAGCGTGATCTCCGCTTCCCGGCTCAAGAGGGGAATGGCATTGATCTGCGTCAGATACGTTTCTACGGCATCCGAAGGATGCTCGTTCATCGTGAATCGAACCATGGAACTCCCAAAACTTTCTGTAAGCGCTCGTCCTCCTCGGTCAACCGCGACACCCCAAGTGCCGCGGCATGGCGGGAAACGCCAAAACGGCTGGCGGCCAACACGGAGACTCCCCCGTGCTGCGGTTCTGTAAAATCTCCCAGCATAATCGCTACCGCAGCGAGGGAGCAAGTAGGGCGGGCAATTCAAGGTCTGCCACCCCCCAAGATAGGCATCTACCGTCTGCCTATTTGAGCGGGATAGCGATACCTCTTCGAAGCGGGAAAGACCAATCCTACGGGTCGGTATGGCAAGCTGGACTGCCCCCGTCCTTCGCTCCTAAGAGTCGTATCACCCCCCAAAAGCCATGTTGGCGCGCACCGCTACCTCCTGTGTCGTTCATATTATACGCACCGCAAGTCCCCTGTAAACCCGCTTTCTCGAAAAAAATCCGCTCGGCCCTGCCGCAAATCCGCAGTTGCACTAGTATCGGTGCTTTACTCTCTTACGAATAAAGACTTGCGCTGCTTGTTGCGGGTTCGGCAGAAAACGGCCAGTTTCCCCAAACCGAAGCCCACGCATCCTCTGCCCAGCCCCCGTCTGCGCCACTAAGTATGGAGCCACACCCCTCATAAGTAGCACAAGCCAGCCCCCGTATTAGCCAACACGGGGGCAAGCGTCCCCTGTCCGATTCGTAACGAACTTTTCCGCAGCATTGACCACGCTGACGCTACTTGGCAGGCTGGACGTCACCATGACATCCACCAGAGGCGCTCCAATGAGGTTCATTCGCAGGGCCTTTATTCGGCAGATTGCAGGGGCGATAAGCGTCCCGCTCGTCGGGGCCGGGCCCCTCCGGGCATCCCAGGGGGAACCCTTTGCCGGATTCGACATTGCGCCGTGCGGAAAGCTCATGCCGCGGCCGTCGGCCAGCATCGCCGCCTCGCCCCTGTCGGTCGGCTACGAGGCGCTAGACCGCAGGCTGTTCGACCCGGCCAGGACGTTCCCCTATGCCGCACAGCTTGGGGTCAAGTGGGCGCGGTGCCAGACCGGATGGGCCCGCACCGAGAAAACGCCCGGGCACTACGATTTCGCCTGGCTGGACGAGGTGGTGGATGGGCTGCGCAGGATCGGCATTCAACCCTGGTTCAATTTGGGGTACGGCAACCGTCTTTACATCTCCGCGGCCGACGAGGCCGCGGTGGGCTGGGCGCCGGTGTTCGACGAGGCGGCCCTCAAGGCCTGGAAGCAGTTCGCCGCGGTAATTGCCGAACATTTCCGCAGTCGTGTGCGGCACTATGAGATCTGGAATGAGCCGAACATCACCCAGTTCTGGAAGCCCGGCAAGCCGGATCCGGCCCTGTACGTCCGGCTGGTTCGCGAGACGGCGGCCATAATCCGGCAACGCGTGCCCGATGCCGTCATCATCGGCGGGGCGCTGGCGGGAATCGCCTTGGGGTACCTCAAGGAGTGCTTAGCCGCCGGCCTGGCGAAACACGTGGACGTGGTTTCCTACCACCCGTATCGGGAGATTCCGGAGAAGAACTACGAGGGCGACGTGCGCAGCATGCGCCAACTGCTTGCCCAGCACAACGCTTCCTCCCTCAAGTTGTGGCAGGGCGAGTGCGGCTGCCCCTCGAAAAAGGGTGGCGCCGGCGCACTGGCCCACATTGACTGGAACGAAACCCGTCAAGCCAAGTGGCTGCTGCGGCGTATCATCAGCGACTTGCGGATGGGGGTGGAGTTGACCTCCTACTTCCTCATCGTCGATTTGGTAGGCTATCGGGGGAGCACCAACTGGAAGGGGCTGCTCCGAGGCGGGGAGTACACTCCGAAGCCGGCGTACTTCGCATACCAGAATCTCTGCGCGATCTTCGACGCCCAGACCCGCCAAGGCGGCCTTTCGGTGCGTGTGGAAGGAGCGGAAGATGTTGAAGTGCTGACGGCCAGTTTTTCGCGGCGTGGCCGCCCCATGCACTTGTACTGGACCCCCGCAGATCTGACCAAAGATAAGGCGCCGCGCCCTGTGCGGGTAGTGCCGGCCGACAAACTCGATCGGCCCGTGCTGCTGGATCTTCTAACCGGCCGCATTTACCAGATCAACCGACTGGACCGGCTCCCCCTGGCCGATTATCCGCTGGTGCTTGCCTCCGAAGGCACGTTTTCGTGAGGGGCGGCCGGGCGCCCTCCCCGGTTTGCGGCCTGCTGCGCGGGGTGGGGGGATTCCGGCAACGCGGCGTCAGGCCCTCGCCTTGCCTGGCAACGAGAAGCCCGCGCAGTTCTGGCGGCATGTTTCAGCCGCGCCGGTCGATGGGCACATAGTCGGTCTGGGGCGGCCCCACGTAAATCTGTCGCGGCCGGAGAATCTTGCTGGTCGGGTCGTCGTGCTGTTCCTTCCACTGGGCGATCCATCCAGGCAGGCGTCCGATGGCGAACAGCACGGTGAACATATTGGTGGGAATGCCCATGGCCCGCAGCAGAATGCCGCTATAGAAATCGACGTTGGGATAAAGCCGCCGCTCGATGAAGTAGGGATCGTTCAACGCCAGCTCCTCCAGCTTGCGGGCGATATCCAGCAGGGGATCCCGGCGCTTGAGGGTGGCGAACACCTTTTCGCTGGCTTGTTTGAGAATCTTGGCCCGGGGGTCGTAATTCTTGTACACCCGATGGCCGAAACCATACAGGCGGAAGGGATTGGTTTTATCCTTGGCCAGGCGGATGCATTCTTCGGCGGTCAAGCCTCCCTGATGGATGCGTTCGAGCATTTCGAGGACTTCGACATTGGCGCCGCCATGCAGCGGGCCCCATAAAGCGCAGACGCCGGCGGCACAGGAGGCAAAAAGGTTGGCCCGCGCCGAGCCCACCGTCCGCACCGTCGAGGTGCTGCAATTCTGCTCGTGGTCGGCGTGGAGGATGAGCACCAGGTTCAATGCGTCCTCGATCTCCCGCGTGACGATGTACTGCTTGTACGGCAGCGAAAACATCATGTGCAGGAAATTGGCGCAATAGCGCAGGTGCGGGTCGGGATAGATGAACGGCAAGCCCCGAGACCGCCGGTAGGAAAACGCCGCAATGGTGCGGACCTTGCTGATCAGCCGAGCCGCCGCCTCCACAAACGACTCCGGGTCCTCCAAGGCCACAAACTGCGGGTGGAAACAGGCCAGATTGCTCAGCGCGGCGGAAAGGATGGCCATCGGCGGCGCATCGACCGGGATATGCTGATACTGGTGCTTGAGCCCTTCGTGCAGAAGCTCGTTCTCGGTGAGGCGGGCGCTGAAGTCTTTGAGTTCCGCGTGGGTCGGCAGATGGCCGAAAATCAGAAGATATGCCACCTCGACAAAGTTGGGCTTTTCGGTGAACTGTTCGATGGGAATGCCGCGATAGCGAAGGATGCCACGCTCGCCATCGATATAGGTGATAGCGCTGCGGCAGACGGCGGTGTTGCCCAACGAAGGATCGAAGGTGACCAATCCGGTTTCGTCACGGAGCCGCGAGATATCGATGCCGCATTCCCCTTCCACGCCCCGGACCAGGGGCAACTCCACTCGCCGATCGCCTACGATGAGAATGGCCTTGTCGCTCATGGGTGAAGTACTCGCGTGAACCTCGACGCCCCGAATTGCGAACCTCGTGCCGCGGGAGCGGCCGCCAGCCGAAAACCCCGCGCGCTGGGCAGGGGCTCCAGATCCCGGCCGACGGAATGCCCCTGCGCGCCATAGCCTCCGTGGCGCCGGGTAAGCCGCCGCTATTCTTGGGGCCTGAACCGGCACGCCGGCCAGCCTCGACCCGCCAAGCGGCCTGCCGCCGGGGGCTTTCGCGCAGGATATCCGTAGTATCTTACCGGTCCCGGCAAACGGTGGACACACAACCTCACCGCAAGCGGGCCGCTGTAGCGCTGGTTTACGCTTGACGCGGAACTCTCCCCGGTGAGCCGGGCCGCGCCGCCGGCCGCTGGAGGCCGCACGCGCCTGGCCGCCTCAGCCAGTCAGCCGGGCCTCCAGGTATCGGGCCAGTTGGTGGAAGTCCTGGCCGGGGCGGATGGGCCGGGCGCGGGCCCGAAGCCGGTCGTAATCGATCAGCCGCTCGAACGGCTGGAAAACCAGATCGAACGGCCCGGAGATCGACACCATCACGCCATCGAGGTTCCGTTCGGCAATGGCCCGGTAGGCCCCCACCCCCAGTTGGCTCCCCAGAATGACGTCGAAGGCCGTCGGCCGCTGGCAACGTACCTCGTATCCGAACTGCAGCCCCACGAAACGTCGGTCCTTGCCGGTACGGCGCTTGTACTCTTCGGCCACCAGCCGGCCCAGATAGCCGCTGAACTTCAATTGCGAGACTGGAAAATGCCCGAACGAATCGACCTCCAGGCTGCGGTAGGCCGATTCCGAAAGGCAATCGTGGATGGCCTGCTGGGGAAGGAACTCGGCCAGTCCTTCGGCCAGCACGATCACGCCGTACGGTTTCCCCTCGCGCTGGCGGGCCTCGATGATCCGCACGATATGATCGACGATCGGCTCCAGCCGCACGACTTTGCGGAGGACCGGCTTGCCCTCGGGATCGCGCATGGGCTGACCGGTCCGGGGGTCTTCGGCCGGCTCTTCCGTCCACCAGCTCTCGGCGATATCTTCCAGCCCGATCACCAGGCTGGCCTCGCCGGCGATGGCCGCCCCATAGGCCAGCCAGCCTGCTGCCCGGCCCATCACCTGGGCCAGGTAATAGGTACCCGTGGCGCGGCTGTCGGCCAGCAGGCTGGCGCACTCCCGGGCCAGACCGTCCACCGCCGTGAAATAGCCGAAGGTAAAGTCGATCCCCTCGTAGTCGTTGTCGATGGTCTTTGGCACATGGACCACGCGAATCCGCTTCTTGCCGGCAGGCAACTGATCCTGGAAGAGCTTGAACTTGGCGGCCGTGGTCAAGGTGTCGTCGCCGCCAATGGAGACCAAAGCGTCGATGTCGAGGCTGCGCAGGGCATCGTACACGAGCTGCAAGGGGGCGGTCTTTTCGGGTTGGTGGAGGTCTTGGGGCGTTTTCAGATTTTTCCCCGGATTGGCCCGCGAGGTCCCGATGAGAATGCCCCCCTGGTTCCTTGTGCCTTCCAGGTTCTGCTGGGCAAGGCGGACGTAGGCCGTTCCCTCGGCCAAGGCGTGGCCAGGGCTGTACTGCATCAATCGTGAGTAGCCATGCAGCAAGCCCAAGGGCTCGATGCCGGCCCGGTAAAACGCGGTGGCGGCGCTGGCGATGACGGCATTGGCCGCCGGCGCCGGCCCCCCCGAGAACAGAATGGCCACACGCTGGACATCGGTGGCAGGACGTGAAGGACTGGAAAGGGGAACACTCATGGTGGCGACTCCCATCCAAAACAGCCGATTCTTGGCGAAGCGTGGCAGGGCCGCCTGCTTAGGTGCCTCGTTCCACTGCGGCCTGGGCAGTGCAGAGGTCGGCGGCTGTGCCGCGCGGGCCTGGCCCTGCCAAGGCGCGGGTGCCCGGTCAGCTCAGCCACGTTCGTTCGACAAAGGTTGTATCCACGCGAGCTTCGAGGAAGGCTGGGTGCTCCAGAATCTCCCGCAACAGGGGAACCGTGGTGGGTACGCCTTCGATCCGCAGTTCGGCCAGTGCCCGCTGCATGGTAGCAATGGTCTCTTCGCGGGTGGGCTGATGCACAATCAGCTTGCCGATCATCGAATCGTAGTAGGGCGTCACGGTATAGCCCGCGTACACGTGCGTATCGAACCGCACTCCGAACCCTCCCGGTGCGATAAACCGCTGGATCGTTCCTGGCGAAGGGCGAAACCCCTTGGCCGGGTCTTCGGCATTGATGCGGCATTCGATGGCCGCTCCCTGCGATCGGATATCCTCCTGCGTAAACGGCAGGCGCTCGCCCGCCGCCACCCGGATCTGGGCCTTGATGAGGTCGATGCCGGTAACCATCTCTGTGACCGGATGCTCGACCTGGATACGGGCGTTGACCTCGATGAAATAGAAGTTTCCGTGCCGGTCCACGATGAACTCCACCGTGCCGGCGTTGTAGTAGCCGGCAGCCTTGATGAGGCGCACGGCCGACTCGCAGATGGCCTGGCGGGTCTTGTCGGGCAGGCGCGGGGCGGGGCTTTCTTCGATGAGTTTCTGGTGCCGGCGCTGCATAGTGCAATCTCGCTCGAACAGATGGACCACGTTGCCGTACCTGTCGCCCAGCACCTGCACCTCAACATGCCGCGGATGCTCGATGTATTTCTCCAGATACAGCTCGCCGCTACCGAAGGCGGCGTCCGCCTCGTTTTCTGCCTGTTTGAGCGCCGCCCGCAAAGCGGCGTCGTCCAGAGCGACGCGCATTCCCCGGCCCCCTCCCCCTGCCGCCGCTTTGACCAGCACGGGGTAACCGATCTTGCGGGCCACGGCCAAGGCTTCCTCCGGGTCGTTCACCAGCCCCTCACTGCCCGGCACGGTAGGCACCCCGACTTGCCGGGCGAGCTGGCGGGCCGCGTTCTTGTCGCCCACCAGGGCCATGGCCTCGTGCGGCGGGCCGATGAACTCAATGTCGCAGCTTCGGCAGACCTCGGCAAAATGGGCATTCTCGGCCAGAAAGCCGTAGCCAGGATGGATCGCCTGGACGTTGCCGATCTCCGCGGCGCTGATCACGCGATCGATCCGCAAGTAGCTTTCCGAGGCCTTGGCCGGTCCAATGCAATACGCCTCGTCGGCTAACTCCAGGTAGGCTGCCCCGCGGTCCGCCTCGCTGAACACCGCCACGGTCTCGATCCCCATCTCCCGGCACGCCCGGAGGATCCGCAAAGCAATCTCGCCGCGGTTGGCCACCAGAATGCGTTTGAACATGGGTTCCGCGCTTGTCCGCTGGGAAATCAGATCGAGATGCCCCCCACGGGTTTCCTCAATCGCCAACGCCGGCCCCAAGCCAGCATACCTGGGCCGGCTTTTACGGGCGGGTATCCACCTTGAATAACGGCTGGCCGAACTCCACCGGCGCCCCATTCTCCACCAGCACCGCCACGATCCGCCCCGAAACCTCTGCGGGTATCTGGTTGAAAACCTTCATCGCTTCGACGATGCATACCGTGGTCTCCGGGCCTACCACATCGCCCACTTTGACGTAAGGTGGCGAATCGGGATCCGGAGCCGAATAGAAAGTCCCCACCATGGGGCTCTTGATCAGCACGATGTGCTTCTCTTCCTCCTGAGCCGCCCCGCGGGGGGCCGCCGGTACCGCAGCCTGGGCGGAAATTGTCGGCACCGCCGGCAGCGCCGCAGCCGGTGGGCCGGAGGCGCTGATCCCCGTGCAGACCGGCCCTTCAAACCCTCGCCGAAGCTGAATCCGCTCATCCCCATGCCGCAAGTTGATCTCGGTCAGCCCGAACTCTTGCATCAACTCGACGAACCGGCGGATGCGATCGACGTCGAACACCTCTGGATTGGACGGGCCCTCGGCCATGCGCGCATTTCCTTGGTTTGCAGGACATCAGCCCCCCAAGATATATCCCACCTGCACCTCTGTCGGGCGTACCACCACCGTTATCGCAAGGTCGCTACCACTTGGTCGAACTCCTTGGGAAGGCCCGAGAGCACCGCATGCCCGTCTTTCGTTACCAACACGTCGTCTTCGATCCGTACCCCGAACCGCCCAGGAAGGTAAATCCCAGGCTCAATGGTGATAACCATGCCGGCTTCGAGGATTGCCCGGCTGGAAGGGTTCAGCCGCGGTTCTTCGTGGACCTCTAAACCCAGGCCATGCCCCAGACCATGGGCGAAATAGGGGCCGTAGCCGGCCTCTTCGATCACACGGCGGGCCACCCGATCGACTTTGGCTGCCTCGATACCGGGTCGGACCGCCGCAATGGCCCGGAGCTGTGCTTTTAACACAACTCCATATACTTTCTTTAGTTCGGGCGAGATTCTATCGGTCACCAAAATGCGCGTCAAGTCGCTTTGATAGAGCCCTCCGTTCGCCCCCCAGTCCACCAGCACCACCGGAGCAGCCTCCAGACGCTGTTGGCCGGCTCGGGCGTGGGGCAACGCCGCCCGTGCTCCTCCGGCCACGATCGTGGGGAAGGACGCCCCACGTGCGCCGAACCGCCGCATCCAGTATTCCAGTTCGTCGGCCGCCTCCTTCTCCCGCATTTCCGGCCGCAGCACCGCGCGTAAGGCCGCATAGCCCCGCTGGGCAACATGGATAGCCTGGCAAATCTGCTCGATCTCGCCCCGATCTTTGACACGCCGAAGGCTCTCAACCAGCCCCGAAGTGTTACAAAGTTGCAGGCCGGGAAGGGCTTGGCCCAAAGCCTCGCGGAGTTCAACCGTCATTGAGCTAGCCTCGATGGCCAACCGCTTGACGCCGATCCGCCGAACCGCCTGGGCCGTGGCCTCGGCCATCGGCGCGCCCGGCAACCGAAGGTGCCGTTCCACCCCCGGGCACTCTTCTTCGAGCTGAAGGGCATATCGACCGTCGCTGATGAGCAGTTCGCCAGCAGACCAGACCAGCAAAAAGCTGTCGTCCCCGGTAAATCCGGTAAGATAGGTAACATTCGTGAAGTTTGTCACCAGCAGACCATCGGCCTCCAGCTTCCGGAGGGCATGCCGCAAACGATCGCGGCGCCCAGCATGGACGTCGGCCGGTTGTTTGGTTTTCGCGCGCATAGCCATTGTTCCCCCTGTGCGTACGAACCGGGCATTATAAGCTTCAGACCGCTTGGGCGTTATCCTTTAGCGGGCTGGCGGTTAGCCAGTTGGCGTAGGCGGTAGGCTGGGGGGAAGCGGCAGGATCGCAAGTCGCGGCACACCGGCGCCTGGCACAACCCATGAGGGCTGGGGCTATGAACGCCCCAGTCTGGGGCCCTATAATCACCAATCCACCGGCACGCGGTAAACGTTTTGCCGGGCGTACCGGCTGGAGAGCCACGTTCTCGGGAGGTCGATTCCGGGCCAGCCCCCACGGAGCGCCTCCCTTCAGCGGCCCGATGGCGACGGCGACGCCCCCTCGTGGCCGCTCCGGCGGCCCAGCAAGCGTTTACGCGACGACGTGCGGGCGACGGGAACGATTGGCCGGCTGGGTTGCCTGCACGTATCGCCGGCACCCTTGAACGGCAAGCCAAGCTCAACGTTTCGCGGAGAGCTAAAGAATCAAGGAGTCGACATGGCCGAGAGCCTGGTCATCATTGGCAGCGGACCGGCCGCGTGGACGGCGGCCATCTATTCGGCGCGGGCGGCGCTGAACCCCTTGGTGTTTGAAGGCGCGGTGACGGAGGCGAACCGGGTTGCTGGGACTCTTCCCTTGGGGCAGTTGAATTTGACCACCGAGGTGGAGAACTATCCAGGGTTTCCCTATGGCGATCTTCAGGCGTATCTGGACAGCGCCATCGCGGCGCCGCGGAGAGCGATGATGCCGCCCCACACGGGCCACAGCATCGCTGGGCCGGAACTGATGGAACTGATGCGCCAACAGGCGGTCAACTTCGGCACGCGCATTATCACCGAGGACATCGTGGAGGTGGATTTCGCCGTTCGTCCGTTTCGGTTGGTGGCTTCCGACGGAAATCGGTATGAAGCCCGTGCGGTGATCGTGGCCACGGGAGCTCGGGCCAATTACCTTGGCTTGCCGTCCGAGGAACGCTTCAAGAACCGGGGGGTAAGCGCTTGCGCTGTCTGCGACGGCGCGTTGCCGCGGTTCCGCAACAAGCCGCTGGTGGTGGTCGGGGGTGGTGACTCGGCGGTGGAAGAGGCTCAATACCTGACCAAGTTTGCCAGCATTGTGTACATGGTGCACCGGCGGGACCAGTTGCGTGCCTCAAAGATCATGGCGCAACGGGCGCTGGAGCATCCCAAAATCAAAATCCTCTGGAACCGTGTGGTGGCCGAGGTCCTGGGTAATGACGAGGACGGCGTCACTGGGGTGCGGTTGGCCAGCACGGCGGGCGAGCCCGAGGTGGTGATCGAGGCAGCGGGGATGTTCCTGGGCATTGGCCACACCCCCAACACGGCGTTTTTGAAGGGCCAGCTGGAGCTCACTCCCAAACAGTACATCCGCTGGACCGTGCCATTTCGCACAAATACCAGCGTCGAAGGGGTGTTTGCGGCGGGCGATGTGGCCGACGATCATTACCGCCAGGCGGTTACCGCGGCGGCTTCGGGGTGCATGGCCGCCATCGACGCCGAACGCTACTTGGCCGGCCAGGAACATTGACGAGGATTCGGGCCACTGTGCCCCTGGCCCGGAGGCCGCCGCAGCATGCACCCTGGGCCAACGGCGGCTGGGCAGCGAGCAAGCGCGGCAACGGGAGCGTTATTTGCGCCCCCCGCGCATTGAGGTCAACCCAGCGGCGGCATGGGGCAATCGAGCGTGGCGGCGATGGCCCGTAGGAGTTCGCCTTCTCGCAGGGTAACCGTGCCGTCGGCCGCTACGCAGGCCACGCAGGCGGAGAGAATCTGTCGCTTGATTTTTGGGGCCGCCAACCGGAGTTCGGCCAGGGCGCTATCGAAGTCGCGGAGAGTGCACTGTTCTTTGGGCAGTAGTACTATCCTCTGGTCCACGTGCGACACCGCAAGTTCGAACGCCTGTTGGGCCTGTTCGGTCGACCGGTGGCCTGCATAGGCCAGCAGGGAGAGCACCGTCGCCAGGGGTTGCCGGAGCCCTCCCAGCCCGTAGTACTGTGGCCGCCTGCGCTTGGCCAGGCCGAAGTGGATATCCAGTACCCGCAACGCCATCGCCTGGATGGTGTACTCGAACAGGTCCAAGCGGCCATCGGCCTGCACAAGCGTCTCGACCGAGCGCCGAAATTCGCCGTACTGCTGGGGCGAGAGTCGCTTGAGGGCAGGGATGGCCCGATCGACCAGCGGCAATCGGGCCTCTGCGGGCAAGGCATCCACCGCGGAAAGCATCTGACATGTCTGGCGGTACGCAAGCTCGTCGCCCGCCGCCCGCAACGATTCCAACTGGCGCTGGCGGATCGCAGGCTGGGCATGCAGCAACAGGGCGTAGATCAGGCTCCGGGCAGCGTATGGTTCTGCGCTGGCATCGAGCAACGCCTGCGGAATCTTTTGCAATACGGCTGCCGCATGGGCCAGATGGGCGGGAGTCAGCGTGCCGGTTTGCGCGGCCACGGCCGCGGGCACCACCGCCAGGCGTTCCGGACGAGTCGGGGCATGGGGCTGAAGGGGTGGCGAGACAACCGCTTTTGCCACAAGCGAGGGAGCCGCCTCCTCGACCAGGGGCGTGGTCCGGGGAAACGTACCGTCGAAACTCGGATCCAGCCGCTTGATGCGCTCGGCAAGCGGTGGATGGGTGGCCAGCCAGTTCAGCCACGCCCCGGCAAACGCGTCCGCGAAGAACAAATGACTCATCTCCTCGGCATGGGGATCGCGGATCCGCGATTGCTCTTCCAGGCCGCCGATCTTCTTCAGCGCCCCCGCAATTCCCGCAGGATAGCGGGTGAATTGCACCGCCGAGGCATCGGCCAGATACTCGCGTTGCCGCGATACCGCGCAACGGATCAGCTTGGCGAAAAAGACGCCCACATAGCCGATGACCAGCAAGGCCAGGCCCAAAAGGACGATCGCCCCGGCCCCACCGCTTTTTTTGGTCGATCGGCCAACCGATCGCCCCGCCACCCGCACAAGGTAATAGCCGATGACGGCCAAAAGCAGAATCCCGTGCAACACCCCCACCAGTCGCAGGTTCAACCGCATATCCCCATTGAGGATATGGCTGAACTCGTGGGCCACGACCCCTTGGAGTTCATCCCGGGTGAGATAAACCAGTGCCCCGCGCGATACGCCGATCACCGCGTTTGCCGGATCGTGACCGGCCGCAAATGCATTGATCCCCGGCTCTTGATCGAGGACGTACACCGGAGGCACAGGCGTGCCGGAAGCCAGCGCCATCTCCTCGACGACGTTCAATAGCCGGCGTTCGGCCAAATCCGTGGTGCGGGGGTCCAGCTCCCGCCCCCCGAGTTCCAGCGCCACGGTCTCTCCCCCGGCCCTTAACTGGGCGATGCGATAGAGGCTGCCCGCCGCGATGACCGCTGCCGTCGGCCCGCTTACGGCTGCGAAAAGAACTGGGTCCCAAAGCCGCGACATCAAAGCCGCCACCACCGCGTACACCGCCAGCACGATGGCCGCGACCGCCAAAGCAAACAGCAAAACCAATCCGGCGGTGCGCCGCCGCGCTGTATCTTGATGTTGAAAGAAGTCCATGGTCCGGAGCGAGAACGGGCCTGTACGTTCGATGAACTCTGAACTTTCAGGATTGCAGCTTGACGCTGTTTAGGGAGTACCCCGGCTGCGGGTTACAGAAGCGGTCCGCCGGCGGGGGCTCGGCTGGCCGATGGCGATTGGCGGCACCCGCGCGATGGGAGGACCGCCCTCCGTCGCGGCTGTATCCTCGTGCCTTCCACTGCGAGTCGCCCGGCTGGCCAGAGGCCCCCCTTGCGGCGCGAACTTTACAAAACCATCGGCCTGCGCCGGGCCGGCCCTTGTCGTGCCGTCGGCCCGGCGGTGTCTGTTAGTTGAACGAAACCTTGGGGGCTTCACGCTCACCGGGCTGTTCGATCTCGAACAGTTTGGCCTCGTCGAAGCCAAACATGGGGGCCACCAAAACGCCGGGAAAAGTCTCCCGCTGGTTGTTATAGGCAAGGACGGCATCGTTGTACGCTTGGCGGGCGAAGGCGATTTTGTTTTCCGTCGAGGTGAGTTCTTCCTGAAGGGCAAGCATGTTTTGATTGGCCTTCAGGTCGGGGTAAGCCTCGATCACGGCGAACAGCCGGCCCAGGGCGCCGGTGAGGGCTCCCTCGGCGCCGGCCAGGGCGGTCATGGCGGCCGGGTCGCCCGGCTTCGCCGCCGCCTGGGCACTGGCCGCCGCCGCCACGTTCCGAGCCTGGGTTACTGCCTCCAGCGTGCTCCGCTCATGGGCCATGTACGCCTTGCACACTTCTACCAAGTTCGGAATCAGATCGTAGCGCCGTTTCAACTGCACATCGATCTGCGAAAACGCATTGCGATACCGGTTCCGCAGGGTTACTAGGCGGTTGTAAATGCCGACCAACACCAGTACCGCTAACAAAGCCACCACGACAACGATAATGACCGGAAGAACACTGCCCATGCGAGAAGCTCCTTATGGCAACACGAGGGAAAACGAGACACTTCCCCCTTATACGTCGCCTCGGCATCGCGGTCAAGCGGCGGTGCAGCAAACGATCGGCTTTGCTTTTTGCCTCTGGCGGCGGCAACAAGGGCTTGCCCATGGGCAGTGACGGCGGCGGCCGCCTAGGCCTTGGCGGGACTACAGGCCTGGGCCAGGAGTTCTCGTTGCCTCCTGCCTAAGGTTTACGCCGCGGGATTTCCAGTGCTTGCAGTTGCAGCGAGGTTTCGCTCGGTTGGCTACCCCGCAGGTAACGCTCGGCATTAGCCGACGGACGGGCTGCCTGGGGGTAGGGAGGCGGGGTCCCCGCACGGCATGGAGGGACCCGCTTGTGGTCGCCGTGCGAGTATTTACCAGGCGGGCGCGACTCCAGCATCCCCGCATACACGCGAGGTGGCTCCACTGACCTTCCTTCGAGGCTCGCCCGCCCGGCGGCACTTATGCCTCTCTGTGCGCAGCCGAAAAGACGCCGGTCAAAAGTTCATCCATGGGCCGGGCCAGTCGGCGGAACTCGGCTACCGGCATGGCCACGGTGTCCCAGCGGGGCGACAGCGGCCGGCAGCCGGCTGCGTAATCGGCCAAACGCACGGCCACAAAAGCGTACAGTCCGCCGCGATGTTCGAAGAGCTGGTCTGGGGGCAAGGGGGCCCGGTTGCCCACGATGTTGTAGGCGAAGACGAACAACGCGCAGAAGCCCGGCCCGAACAGGCGTTCCCACTGACTGAGGCTACACAAATCGTCGCGCGTGGACCAGTTCTTCCAATACTGCTTCTGCTCGTCGCCCGAGGGAAAACGGCGGCCTTTGACATCCACCAACCACGTAATTGGCCCGCCCGAGGAGACGATGAAGTCAAGGCTCTTGAGCGACCCACCGGTGGCCAGCAGGCTGCGGCGGCCTTCGTCCACCGCCACGTAGGGCACGCCCCGTTGGCGGAGATACTCCTCGAAGGCGGCTTCGTAATGGTTATCGCGGTTGGCCATAAGGCAAACCCCGCCAGCAGGGGAAAACACCCGGCGCTGTCACCCCGGCCAGCGTATCGACCCGGCGGCATGTCGGTCTGCTTGGCGGCCATGGGCAACAGCAGCCGGTCTGCGGGCCCTCCTTGCCCGGCTCCCCCGGCGCCTGGCCGGGCCTAACCCGCCAAGCCCAGCATGTCGCGTAGGGCGGCTACAATGGCTTGGGCGGCCGGGTCCAAGGGTACTTCACGTTGGCTGCCGGCGACAAGGTCCTTGATCAGGCACACCCCCGCCTCGAATTCCCGCGAGCCGGCAATCAATGCGGCACGGAATCCCCGGCGGTCGGCGTACTTCAGTTGTTGGCCCAGTTTTTTGGGCTCGGGAAACACCTCCACGCCAATGCCACAGGCCCGCACGGCGGCGGCCAGACGCAGGTAATCGTGCAGCCGCTCGGCGTCGAAATACGGGACGAAAACCGGGGCCGGCGTGGCGACTTTTTCGATCATCCCGAGTTCTTCCATGGCGGCCAGCAGTCGGTCGAGGCCCAGCGAAGCCCCCACGCCGGGCAATTCCTGATCGGTGAACAAGGCCGCGAGGTTGTCGTATCGGCCGCCGGAACACACGCTGCCAATTTCCGGCAACGCGTCGAGGTAAGTTTCGTAGATGGTGCCGGTATAGTAGTCCAGTCCGCGGGCGATGGCCATGTCCAGTCGCACCCGATGGGCAGGGACGCCGGCGGCCAGGACCCCGGCCAGCACGTCGCGCAGCCGGGCCAATCCTGCCTGCCCTACCTCGCTGGAACGCACCAAAGGCTCGACCCGCAGCAGCACCTGATCGTTGGTGCCTGAGACACAGGCCAACTGCAACACCGCCTCGGTCTGGACGGGGGTCAGTCCGGCGGCAGTCCGCATCTCTTCGGCCACGCCTTGGGGACCGATCTTGCCCAGCTTGTCCAAGGCCCGCAAGATGGGCAGGGCCTGTTCGGCCAAGCCCAGGCGCTCCAGGCATCCGTTGAGCACCATGCGGTTGTTGATCCGCAAAGTGAAGGCCTCGAATCCCAGGGCCCGCAACAGGTCGTGGATGACGAGCGCGGTCTCGATATCGGCGGCGACGGCCCGCGTGCCCAACGTATCGAAATCGCACTGCATGAACTCGCGATACCGGCCCCGCTGCGTGTTCTCGCCGCGCCATACGGTGGCGATGTGGTACCGCTTCAGCGGCAGGCCCAGTTCGCCGAGGTGCTGGGCCGCAAACCGGGCCAGCGGCACCGTCAGGTCGAAACGCAATCCCACCCAGCGTTTGTCGCGGTCGCAGAACTTGTAGAGCTGCTTATCGGTCTCCTCGCCGCCCTTGCCAGCCAGCACCTCCAGATACTCCAAGGCGGGCGTATCGATGGGGCTGAAGCCGTACGACCGGTACACCTGCCGGGCCGTGTCGATGAGCCGCTCGCGCGGGATCATCATCTCCGGCAGGTAATCGCGAAAGCCCTTCAGCGTGCGCGGCGTTATCCGGGCAGGGTGGGACACCACCGCGATTGCTCCTTCAGGGACAAAGCCGCCGGACCGCAGGCCCGCGAGGCGCGGGGCCCAGCCAGCGACTCGACGATCGGCAACGCCTGGGGTCTGGGGCTGCGAAACGACAACCCCGGCCGGGGGCCCAACACCGCTTCCGCATACTCCTCGATCTGCTCCGACGTTTCGAAATAATGGTCGTACACCCAGTCGTCTTCGTACTCGCAGTTGGCGGTGCTGTATTGGCGGCAGATCTCAGGCCGCGTGGCGTAAATCCCGCACCGGTGGTCGTCCTGCAGATGTTTGCAGCGCGTGGCCACCATCAGGTACCACGCCCCGTCCTCGATGAACACCGCCGTATGCTCGTGAAACAAGAACCAGCGGAGGGTATCGAAGTCGGCCCACTCGGTCGGCTCGTCGATAGGCAGCGCGAAGTACCGGCAGCACTTGGCCGTGCAGTACGTGCACAGGTTCTCGCCGGGGGGAATCTCCCCGCGCCGCGGCTTTTTCCGCAGGGCAGATCGCCGGCCGGAACCGTTGGAACTAGGAGGCGATATGGGCTGGGCCATGGAACCAGAGCCTTCAAATCCAGGCAAGGCGACGCGCCGGACCGATTGGGGAGCACGCACCCTGAACCTTTCGTGCCCGCACGCAGTCGCTCCCCAAGATGCGCCGCGCCTGCCTACACCTGCAAATACCAAAGTTTATCGCCCCGGCCCGATTCGAGCAATTGGGCGCGGCTAGCGGCCAAGTTGCATTGGGCCGACCTTTTGGATCCACTGCCGTGCCCACTCGGCCGACTCGAAGCCCAAATCCATGGTCGTGTTGCCAAGGAAGACGATTCCCTCGATGCGGCCTTCCTGCAACCAGCGCAGGCCGGTCTCACACTGGAGCTGCATCGCCGCCACGGGCATGCCTTGTTTTCGGTGGTAGTCCACCAGGTAACAGCCGAGCATGCGCCGGGCCTTGGGGGCCAGCGCTTGGGCCTTTTTCAGATTCGATTCCAGATGGGCCAGCCCTTCCGGCCGGCCCGTCCAGAGCGTTACGACATCGACCAGTTCCAGGTAGTCCGAAATCGGCAGATCGAGCTGCCGGTCGTACAGCGTCACGTACACCTCCAGATCGGCGCGGATGCGCTTGATCTGGGCACGGATGTCTGCCAGTTCCTCGACCGTCAACTGGGCGCGTTTGCCTTCCTTCTGCCCGGTAAAGAAGTCGTCCAGCATGATGCCGGCGAAGTTCGGAGTGCTTTTGGCCAGTTCCAGCACCTCATGCGTTTCGGCGCGGGAATGGAAACCGCCGCTGCCCACCACCGACCAGACGACGCGCTTCAACGGGCGCATGGCCACGGTGTATTGCGCAAAGGGCGGTTGCAGGCGGCCGTAGGGCGCTTCCCTCTCGCTGGACTGCACCACGATGATGTTGGGCACTCCCAAGTAGAAGGCGCCTTCGACCGGCGTCATCACCGAGCGGCGGCCGATGTGGGGGAAATCGCTATTGGCCGCACAGGTGAAAATCCACAGCCGGTCCAGAACCCTCTCTTTGCCCGGGGCGGATGGGGATTCGCCGGCTATGGCGCTGGGCACGCCGCACGCTGGGGTCACGGCAGCCAGCGCGGTGGCCGCCACTTGCAGCAATGTGCGTCGAGCAATGGGCTTGGTCATTCTTGCTGGGGTGGTTGCGGCAGTGACGGGGGCGAGGTGTTCAGCTCCCGGTCGCCTTGGGGGCAGGCGGCTTGGATGGCGGCACTTTGGGCACACCCTTGGGCCGCGCCGCGGGCCGCACGGACTCGCCGGGTGCAGGGGCCGGCCGCCGCTCCTTGGCCCGCGGTACCTGCGCTAGTTTCCAGCGGAGATACATCCGCCACAGTTCGCGGGCCATGTCGTCGGCGGGCAGGCTGAGCAACTGGTCCCGCTGCATGGGTTTCAATTCTTTTTCGAAGAACTGGGCCAGTTCCTCTTCAGTCACAGCGGGAAAGGCCCCATCCATGCGGCGCGCCGCGTACTGCTGGAGCATGAACATAGGGATGACGCTGGAAAGCAACCGCCATTGCTCCGGGGGCGGGCGCTGCTCCAGGCGGCGGCGTGTCTCGGGCGACAGCCGGTTTCGCAATTCGGCCAGGTCTTGCGCATTAGGCATGGGCGCTTTGCCCGGGTTGTCCAGTTGCCACCGGAGCCACATGGCGATCAAAAGCTCATGCCGCCGCAGGGGATCCTTGGCCTGCGCCAACTCCCGGCTGAGTTGCTGGCGTTGCGATTCCGGCAGGAGGCGAAGGATCTGGTCGGCGTGGCGGGCCACGTACTGTTCGAACCACTGCAGCAACCCCTCGATGTCCTGCGGGCTGAGCCACGCGCCGCGCTTCGCTCCCGGCTGCAGCAAGCCGCGCCCCAGCCGGTAGTCGCGGAGGCTGTCGGCCAGCGCCGGCGCCTTCCCCCGCCGCTGCGCCTGCCACTCCAAGAGCCGCTTGATCTGCTGGACCCGCTGCCCCGCGGGCAGTTCCCGGAGTTCGGCCTGCTGGTAGGGGGGCAGGGTCTTCAGCCAGTCGTAGTAGTGCAGCATGACCTGGCGGAGTTCCGCGGCTAGCGGATCCTGGACCAGGGCGGCGTGGAGGCGGCGAACGCGCTGTTGTTCGCTCGGGTCCAGCCGCACAAACCGCCGATAACGCTCCAGAAGTGCTTCCTTGGCGGCCGGGCCGAGCGAGGTCACTTTGGCCCGCCGCTGTTCGAGCGTCTCGTCGGCGCGGGCGTGAGCGACCAGCCACCACAGGCCCACGGCGCCCGCCACGGCCAGCCCCGCGGCAAGCGCCCCTCCCAGCGCGCGGGCAAGCCACCTACCCCTCATCGCCCGCCTCCTGAGTGAACAGCCCCTCCTTGTGCAAGAGGCGTAAAAACTCGATGTCGTCGATCTGGCGGTATTCGTCCAGGTCTTCGATGACGGGCAGGTCTTCCAGGAGAACCCGGTTGGGATCGGGGGTCCAAGCGGCCGCGGCCAGATACCCCGCCAGGGCGGCGGCCGCCGCACCCGACATCCCCAGTAACCACCGCCGTATGCGGCGTCGGGGCTGGCCGGCCGCTTCCCGCCGCACCTCATCCTCGGCGGCCACGGTGACCATTTCCAGCGTGGACTGGGTGAACTGGTCACCCACCTCACTCCGCGGCAGGGCGTCCAGAAGGTGCCAAGCCCGTTCCAGACGCTCCAGCGTCTCCCGAGCCTGAGGATCGCGCGACAGCAGTTCCTCGACCGCGCGGGACTCCTGGGCATCGAGTTCGCCGTCCAGATAGGCCACCAGGCGCTCTTCCAGCGGGGTGGCCGGCGTTTCGGTCTCGAGGCTGGGCAATTCGCGGGACATGGCAGGGGCTAGGTGTCAGGAGTAGGGGGCGAAGCGGGCTCACCCGGCGGACCCGCTGCGTCCCCGGGCCGATCCTCCCCCGACTTCCGGCCGGCCCCGGGAAACTCGCCGTGTTGCAAATACGGTTCCAGCAGTTGGCGGAGGTTGACCCGGGCGCGGGCCAACAACGACTTGATAGCCTGGGGCGAAAGCTCCATGGCTTCCGCAATCTCGGCGTAGCTCATCTCCTCGAATTTGCACAACAGTACAGCCAACCGCTGCCGTTCGCTGAGCGAGGCCAGGGCCATGCGGATGACCTCCCGCATTTCGGCCTTATCCAACTGGCGAGCAGGCATCTGGCCGCTGGGCGCCGTGGCCATCGAGTCGAGACATTCGGCGCTGCTTGCGCTTGGCGTGCTGCCCACCGTCACCTCCCGCCGGCGGCGTTGGCTCCGTAGGGCGTTGGATGCCACGTTGTTGACGATGGTGAACAGCCAGGTGGAAAATTTCGCGTCCGGATGGTACTTGTGACGCGAACGGTACACCCGCAGGAACACTTCCTGCGCCAGGTCCTCGGCCTGATCGCGGCTGCCCACCAGATGTTCCAAAACCGTCACCACCCGGTTCTGATAGCGGAGCATCAGCTCCTCGAAGGCAGCAGCACTACCAGCCCGGACCTCCAGCATCAGCCGCACGTCCGGATCGCGCAACGCGCGTCGCTCGCCTGAAGACTCGGTGATAGCCAACGGCACGCTCGACGGTGGGACCATTCCGGCAGGCCCCCGGACCGCCCCGGGGATACTCCCTCCAGTGTAGGTCAGTCCCCGCAAGCCGACCAGTCGGCACCACGCGGTTTCCCGGCGTCATAATAATTCAACCCCGCCGGGCTGGCCGAGTTTCGCCCCTGCGATGCCCCTGGCCCTGCGGCCTGCCAGGGCGGCCGCGATCCCACACAGGCCCTGCCCCCGGTACCCTCCGGGCACATCAGCTCGCCTCGGCCGATTTCCACTGCCTTGCTTCCGTGGGAAAAACCGGGATGTATTTCACGCCTGCGCGGGGCTCGGCCATCCACGGCGCTACCGCATCGCGCCAGGCTGCGTAATGCGGCGTCTGCTTGTGCGCTTCCATCCCTGCCGCATCCCGGTACACCTCGTACAGCACAAACCGATCGAGATCGTCGGCCTGCTGAAGCACGTCGAACCGCAGGTTGCCCGGCTCGCGAAGGGTAGCGCGGGCATTTTCGAGCGTTGCCTGGATGAACGCCTCGCGATGCTCGGGCTTCACATGAACATGGACGCAAACGACGTGCATGGCGAATCACCCTCCGGAAAGGTTTGAACACACCCTGCGCCGGAGAGTATAGCACGCCGGGCTCGATCGGCCAGAGCCGCCAAAGGCCTCGCACATCCAGAGTGCTGCCCTTGCGCAATGGGCGCCTTGCAAGGCTGGCCGTTGGAGGGCGGGGCCTTGTCGCATCCGCCACAGAGCCGGGACCGCAAGGCTCCGCCACCTCCGCGCCGGAGCCTGGCCCTCCGGCCTTGGTCATGCCGCTGCGTGGCCCTCTATCCCCACGCCCCTACCATACACGCACCGGCAGGAGTGCAGCCCCGCGGCGCGGTTTGCCAAAGCCCCAGGGCCCTGCGGCGCTCAAAACACGTCCAAGATGAAGTGATGCCCACTGTGATACCGCCGCTCTTCAGGATAGTAGTTGAACCACCGGCGGTTATACACCGGGATCCGCATTTCTGGCGGGTAGCGGAAATACAGATCCTCCGAACTGCGGTAGTACTCCGCGCCCCAGAAGTTCTGGGGATAGTACACATAGGGATAGTGGTAGAAGCGGTTCCAATCCTGGGTCGAGTAGGTTCGGCCCCACTGGCGACCAAAGGCCTGCTGGGCCTGGGCTTCGGCCGTGCCGAATACCAGCGCTACGGCGCCGGCCACCACAAGGCCGAGGATAGTCCGACGAATCATGAAATCCCCCCTTCCGTGGGAAAAGCCGATGTGCGTAGGAACGCGCTTCGCCTCACCGGGCGCTCGGTGCCCGGCTTGCGTCTCGCTATCAACAGCATCGGCCACCGCCCCTTTGCGCATTGAGGGAATATGGAGCAGATTCGGCACGGCCGGTAGTTTCGCCCTGATTGGCTCAACTCCTGCGGCAGGCCTTTTCACCCTGGCCGTCTGGCGGGCCCCCGCTCTGCCGGACGCCACCCACCTCAGCGGTCTGGGTGCTTCGAGTGGGCATCGTCGCTGGCGGCTGACTTGCGGGAGACTTGGAGACCAGCAGCTACCTCAATGCTCTGCACCTGGATGGCGCAGTTGCGCCACGATGCTAGCCAGCCCCTCGCGATAGGTGGGGTACGCCAGCCGGACTTGAAGTTCCTCCAACATACGCCGGTTGTCCACCCGCTTGTGGCCAGCGCGGTGGCGCCGGGTGGGTGCGGTGGGTGAAATGAATTCGGGCGGTCGGCATCCCGTGAGTTCGGCGAGGTGACGATAGAAATCGCCACGCAGGACCGGGTGGCCATCGGCGATGTTATATACCCCCGGGCGGCGGCCTCGGACTTCGGCGGCCAGAAGCGCCTCGGCCGCGTCTTCGACATGAATCAGATTCAATACGGCTTGGGGGTCGGCGGGCAGCGGCCTGCCCGCCAACAGATCGGCCAGTTTGGGCAGTCGGCCAGGTCCGTAAAGACCCGCCAGACGCAGCACCGTGCTGCTTGGGCCCAGACGGTGGTTTTGGAGAGCCGCCTCGGCCGCTATGAGCACAGCCGCCGTGCCCTCGCTGGCCAAGCACGGACTCGACTCGTCCACCCACTGGCAGGCCGCGTCCCCGTAAACCCCTGTCGAACTGACAAATAGCACGCAGCTTGGCGGCGGATCGAGGGCGGCCAGCCGGTCCAGCACCGCGGTCAGGCCTTCCACATAGATTGCGTAGGGCGAAGCCGGGGTTGGGGGATCGCGGCCTACGGCATACAGCACCGTTTGGGCCGCCGGCAAGCCGGCCAACGAGGCGGTCCGGGTAACATCGGCGAGGATGGGTCGCAACCCCAAGGCAGCCAATTCCGCCGCCCGCTGGGCGCTGCGGGTCACGGCGAACACCTCGCGACCAGCCGCTACCCACCTCCGCGCTACCCGCAGGCCCAAATAACCGCATCCCACCACCAGCGCTGGTCCACTCATAGGCCTAGGTCGTCCGATTGCTCAGGGGTCGCAAAAGGCACGGCTTCGGAGGGTTGCGGTACTGGCTGGCTTAGAGATGTATTGTCTTTGGAAAGCGGCGACGTTGCGAACATAAGCCGTTTCGGCAAGGCCGGCTGGGCGGCGGAACATGTTCGATCCCTGTGGTCGGCGAAACATCCTAAAAATCATGTTGCTGGCTTTGGCCGCTGAGTAAGTCTCAGGGACAATCGAACCGCACCGATTGAGGCATGTACCGCACTTGCGACATGATCTAGAAGCAGCGGCAACGGTCTGCCGGGCGAGTGTCCTTTCACTCCATTGGGGTCTCGCAGGAACGGGGATGCTGGCGGGATTCCAGGAAGGCGGCCAGCATGATCTGGGCGGCGAGCATGTCGCGGCGGGCTTTGCGGCGCTTGCGGGTGAGTCCTGCCTGGAGCAAGTGCTGTTCAGCCTCGACGGTTGTGAAGCGTTCGTCGAAGAACTCCACGGGCACGCCGGTTACGCTGGCCAGCCAGGCTCCGAACTTCCGGGCCTCGTGCGATTGCTGGCTTTCGTGCCCATCGAGGTGTACCGGCAGCCCCACGACGAACAGGGTAACGCCTTCTTCGGCCACCAGCCGGCGGAAGCGTGCGGCGTCTTGGCGAGCGCCCCGGCGCTGGTAGTTTTCGTAGGGGCTGGCCAAACGGCGGTCCGGGTCGGTGATGGCGATGCCCAGCCGGCTCCTGCCGTAATCGATGCCCGCGATCCGACCCTTGGCCGGCAGCGGCGACGGGCCGCCATGTGTTTCGGCGGGTTTGGCGGGATCGGATTTGGGTGTTGAGATGTCCGCCGCGGCGGGGGGTGCGGCCTGCTTTGGGTCCTCCCAAGTTTGCCGGGAGTCCGGGTTCATTTGGCCACTTCGACCTTCCACTCCAGAATTCCGGCCGACCATTTGGGCTGAAGCTGCGCCTCGATCCGCAGCGCTTTGGTCACCACGGGTTTGAAGGTTACGCGGTTGAACTTGTCTTGTTCCACGCCGTAGCCCGAGGCGCCTTCGACGGGTTTCCACTGGTCGCCGTCGCGGTACAGCAGTTGCCAGGACTGGGGGACGCGGCAGTGCCGACCGATGCGGCCATCGTCGAACCAGTACACCTCCACGGCCGTGACTTTTTGCGGCGTGGGGAACTCGTATTGGACCCACTCGCGGGTGCCTAGCCGGTCGTACCACGTGAAGCGGGGCACGTCATGGTCGCAGGAGTTTTTCGGTTCGAGTTCATCGCACAGGGCTGCGGGGGTGCCGCCAAAACGGTCGCAGAACGAGGCGGTGGGCACGATTTGTTCGGCCAGCGAGGGGGGCTCGGTCGGGCCCAGCGTTTTGGGATCTAGCGGCCGGTACAGCTTGCCCTGCCAGGTCGGATCATCCAGCGGGGGGTTGCGGGCTTTGCCTTCCTGGCGGACCCACACCACCATCTCCCCCGGTGCCCGGTGGTCCCACGCGTAATACGGGATGGCGGTTACTTGCCGGCCGTCGCGTGTTACGCAACGGATGACGGTTATGCCGCCCAGCAGGTGGTCGCGATGTTCGGTGGCAAATTTGGGGTCGCGGGCCAGAATGATGTGCCGCACCGGGCCCCCGTTGTCCACAGACTCGAAGCAGTACACCAGCGGGCCTCGCTGCAATGCCACCCGGCCGCGGTCGGCCTGTACGCGGGGATGGGCTTCGATCCTTTGCACCGGCATGGGCAGGTCAAGCACGATCACCTCGCCGGGCAGCCACTGGCCGCGCAGCCGAGCATACCCCTTCTGCATTTGGACCTGTATGCCTTTGGCGGGGTCGTCGGCCAGGGTGGATTTCTCCACGGCAATCTTCGCATCGGCGCACCAGGCAGGAATTCGCAGGCAGATGTCGAACACACCGGGCGGCTCGGCCTGCACGCGGATGCGAACCCGCCCATCCCAAGGATATCGCGTGTCCTGAGTGAGTGTCACCTTGCCTCCCGGCACCGGCACTGTGGTTTGCCCGGAGACATACAGATTGACGTACACCCCGCGCTGGTCCGTGGCATAGACATAACCGGGCACGGAAGGTATCAGGCGGACGACGTTGGTCGGGCAGCATGCGCAAGCGAAAAATGGCTGGCGGTGGTGATGGCCTGTCGAGGCCAGCGGGTTGACATAGAAGAACTTTTCGCCATCGAGCGAGACGCCGGAGAGGACACCGTTGTAGAGGGCCTGTTCGAGGACATCGGCGAAATGGGCGTCGCCGTGGAGGAGGTTCATGCGGTGGGCCCACAATACCAGCCCGATAGCCGCACAGGTCTCGCAGTAGGCCGACTCGTTGGGCAACTCGTACGCATCCCCGAAGGCCTCGCCCTGGTGCCGAGCGCCGATGCCGCCGGTGACGTACAGCTTGCGGCTGACCACGTCCTTCCAGATGGCGTCCATGGTTTCCAGCAGGGCGGCATCCCCGGTATAGGCGGCCACGTCGGCCACGCCGCAGTACAAGTACATAGCCCGTACCGCGTGCCCCACGATCTCGCGCTGCTTGCGGACCGGCACGTGGTCCTGACAATAGGGGCCCCAGGTCTTCCGCTGGCTGCTGTCGCCCCGCAGGTCGATCATGCGCCGGGCGAGGGTGAAGTATCGCTCTTGCCCGGTAACCTGATACAGTTTGACCAGCGCCAACTCGATTTCTTCGTGACCGTCGATGCCCGCCCGCTTGCCCGGGCCGAAGAGGTCATAGATGTGGTCGGCCAGGCGGATCGCCACATCCAAGAGGCTCTTCTTCCCGGTGGCGCGATAGTGGGCCACGGCGGCTTCAATCAAGTGGCCCGCGCAGTACATCTCGTGTTTGCTGGCCAGGTCGGTCCAGCGTTTATCGGGCTCGGCGAGCGTGAAATAGGTGTTCAGGTAGCCGTCGGGTTGCTGGGCTGCTGCGATCTTGGCGATCACCGCGTCCACAGTTTTTTCCAAAGCCGGGTCGCGGTGGTAGGCTAGCGAGTAGCTGGCCCCTTCCAACACCTTGTACACGTCGGAATCATTGAAGTAGATGCCTTCGAATTTGCCGGGCATCAGGCCGGCCGCCTTGGCGAAGTTGCTGATCCGCCCGGTCTGCTCGCACCACTGGAAGTTGTGCGGCAGCGAGCGCGTGCGGTTGGTTTCGAGCCTTGCGGCCCAGAATGCGTCTTGCAGTTGCACCCCGGTGAAGGGGACTGCCCGCAGGCGCAGGTGGCTGGGAGTCTCGGCGGCTACGGCCCAGACGCAGGCGCTCCACGCGGCCAGGCAGACAATGGTCGTTATTCGCATGGTCGGGCTCCGTCATCGAGTTGCTGAGGCTGCGCGCCGCCAAACTCTTGGCGGGCCCTGTGGCAAAACTGCAGCCACAAGCGACGCCCTTCAGCTTGTCTTGCGTTCGGGAAAAATGCTCCGCAAAAAGCGATAGTAGGCGGCGTAGTCTTTGAGCACGCCGTTGGGTGCTGCGGCTTCGAGCTGAATCCAGCCGCTGTACTCGATCTGGTCCAGGGCCCTGCGAACCTTCTTGAAATCGATCCGTCCTTGGCCCAGAGGGAAGCGGCCATCCTTGAAATGGAACTCGCAGATCCGCTTGCCCAAAAGGGGGATCTCCTTGAGTACATCCCGCCCCTTGTCGGTCGAGTTGCCCACATCGTAATAGACCTTCAAAGCGGGCGAACCGACACGGTCGAGGATCACGAGGTTGTCTTCGGCGCTGAGATAGCTTTCCAGACCGATGGTAATGCCCAGCTTCTCGGCCTTGGCCGAAGCCCGCTTGAGGACCTTTACCAGATGGTCGATCTCCTGCGTGCGGCTGAGGTCGAGATCGCCTTTGTAGAAGCAGGCGGGCATGACTACGGAGATGCTCAGTGCCTTGGCCACGTCCAGCGCGTCCCAGAGCCATTCTTCGGCGCGGGGGTCGCTTTTCAGCGGCACGTTGTTCATTTCGCCGATGGCAAGCGAAGCAATTTCCACACCCGTTCGCCGGGCTGCTTCAAGATAGGCCTGCTGGACCTCGGGTTTGCGCAGATGCATTCCATTGGCCAGCGAGCCCATGTTCACTTGCACGCCGTCCAGGCCAATCTGTTTGGCCACCTCGAACGAAGAGGGATCGGCCCGGCCCAGGTTCCACTCGCAGGCCCCGATCTTGAACCAGCGGGAACGGGTGCCGGCCCAAAGCGGCTCCCCTCGCCACATGCAGGCAGCCAGGGCGGCCGCTGGGGCGCTGGTGACCAACCAGGCCCGCCGGGTGATTGTGCCCTTGCCTCGTACCATGGAAAGCTCCTCGCGCGGCGATATTTCGGCGGTTTGGAGGGATCGCCCTCGCTTCTATCCCGCACAATGTAACAAGCCAAACGGGCCTTGTCATCCGCCCCCATTGAAGATCGCCCGGCTGGCTTGCGAGCCTGGGCCAGCGCTGCCACAATCGATGCAGTCAACGCAGTTGCCGGGGCGGCGGGCCCGCGAAGTGCTTGGCTATGGGAGCGCGATGGCTCGACGGTGCTTGACGCAATGCGGACTCGCTGCACTTCAGACAGGCGGTTTGGGCGGCCGCTTCCGGAGACCGGGTCCCCCGTACCAGTCAAGGTATTGCCCCAAGGAGTGATGATGCCATGAACCGGATCGCGATGCTGGTTGCGGTGATGCTTGCGGGGGGCATGGGTGGGGCGCAGGGGGCGGAACTATGGATCGGGGCGGCCTCGGTGGAGATCACGCCGGCCGGACCCGTGGGCCTTTCGGGCCAGATGCATACACGCATCGCCCGCACGGTGGAAAGCCCCTTATGGGCCGAGACGGTTGCCCTGGAAAGCCGCCAGGGGGACCGCTCCCTCGACCAGGCCATCATGGTCTCCTGCGATCTGGTGGTCATTCCCCGCGAGGTGCTGCAAAAGGTCCGCAGCCGGCTGGAGGGGCGGCTGAGCGGCTTCGATCCTCGCAAGTTGTTCATCAGCGCCACGCACACTCACACGGCGCCGGTGTTGGAAACGGGCACGTATGATTTGCCGGCCGAAGGAATCATCCAGCCAGCCCAGTACGTCGAGTTCCTGGCCGATCGCGTGGCCCAGGCCGCCACCCAGGCCTGGCAGCGGCGGCGGCCGGGGGCCATCGGCTGGGGGCTGGGATACGCAGCCATTGCCCAGAATCGCCGGGCGGTGTACGCCGACGGCCATGCGCAGATGTACGGCCGGACCGACGTCCCCGAGTTCCGGAACCTGGAAGGTTACGAGGACCACGGGGTGCAAAACCTGTTTTTCTGGGACCGCGACCAACGACTGCTGGCAGTAGCCGTCAACGTGGCCTGCACCGCCCAAGAAGTCGAAAGCCGCTCCGCAGTCAACGCCGACTTCTGGCATGAGACGCGCCAAAAGCTCCGCGATCGCTACGGCAAAGAACTCGTGGTGCTGGGGTGGATCGGGGCCGCCGGCGACCAGTCGCCTCACCCCATGTTCCGCAAAAAAGCGGAAGAACGCATGTTGCGGCTCCGGGGCCTGACGCGGCTGGAGGAATTGGCCCGCCGCCTGGTCCACGCCGTGGACGAGGCGTTCGAGCCGGCCTCCAAAGACGTTCGGACCGAGGTGCCCCTGGTCCACCGCGTCGAAGACGTGCTGCTCCCCGTGCGCAAGATCACCGAAGAGGAGATGCGACAGGCCAAAGCCAAAGCCGACGCCCTGGCCAATAAACCCAGCGAGCGCCGCCGGATGCTTTGGCATCAAAAAGTGGTAGAGCGATTCGAACGCCAGAAGACGCAGCCGTATTACACCGCCGAAATCCATGTGTTGCGATTGGGCGACGTGGCCATCGCCACCAATCCATTCGAGCTGTTCACCGACTACGGGGTGCAAATCCAATCGAAGAGCCGGGCAGACCAGACGTTCGTCATTCAACTGGTGGGTCCGGGCGGATACGTCCCCACCCCCAAGGCGGTGCAGGGAGGCGGATACAGTGCCATCCCCGAGAGCAACGAAGTCGGCCCCGAGGGAGGCCAGGTGCTGGTGGACCGCACCGTGGCGATCGTCAATGCCCTTTGGCCCGAGTGAAACCTCGCGGCCCTTCGCACCGGTGGCGGAGCAACGGGGCAAGGGGGAATTGCTGGGACCCGCGAGGCGGCGGCCGGCCAAAGGCGGCTGTGGGCCAGGGCCTTGCCTCTGTTTCGAGATATTGAGACCTTGCCGCTGAAACTGCTCCCTTTGGGGCAGACACCGGCGATGGGCGTGCGCGTTTCTTGACGTCGCGAAGACTTCGCCATAGGCTGGGCACACGGGCCGCCGGAACGGAGCGCCGCCCGGCGACCGCTGCGAGGTTGTTCCGCGGTGATTTTTGTTGACTTGTCGGAGGGTTCGTCGGCCATGGGGATCATCTATCGCATTAACATGTCCGATCTTTCGGTGCGGGAGGAGGAGCCCAAGGGGGACTACCAGGACCTGGGCGGGCGCGGATTGACTTCGGCGATCGTTGCCGACGAGGTACCGCCTGACTGCCATCCCCTTTCGGCCGAGAACAAGCTGGTTATCGCCCCGGGGATCCTCACCGGCACAGGGGCGCCGTGCGGGGGGCGGATCTCGGTGGGAGCCAAAAGCCCCTTGACCGGCACGATCAAGGAGAGCAATGCCGGCGGCATGGCTGCGCTGGGCTTGGCCGCCTTGGGCATTCAAGCCTTGGTGATCGAGGGCCAGCCAGCCGCAGGCCGGCTATACCGCTTGATGGTGGACCAGCAAGGGGTGGGGATCGAGCCTGCGGATGACTTGGCGGGGCTGGGCAACTACGACACGGTGGGCCGGCAGCTCGCCCAGTTTGGGCCAAAGGTGTCGTGCATCAGCATTGGACAGGCGGGTGAGATGCGGCTGGCGGCGGCCAGCGTGGCCATCACCGATATCGAAGGCCGCCCCACTCGCCATTGCGGCCGCGGCGGGATGGGGGCGGTCATGGGGGCCAAAGGAGTGAAGGTCATTGTGGTGGACCCCACGGGCGGCAAACGCCGCGAACCAGCCAATCCCGAGGCCTTCAAAACCGCCATGCGCCAGTTCGCCGATGCCCTTCAGAAACACCCGCTGACCAGCCAGACCCTGCCCACCTACGGCACCAACGCGCTGGCCAACGTCATCCATGAGGCCGGCGCGTATCCCACGCGCAACTTCACCGCGGGGCAGTTCGAAGGGGTGGAGGCCATCAGCGGCGAGCGCCAGCACGACACCATTCTCGAGCGCGGTGGCGAGGGGATGGTGGCCCACCCGTGCCACCGCGGCTGCACCATCCGCTGCTCACGGATCTACGTCGATAGCGCGGGCAAGTATGTCACCAAAGGCCCGGAATACGAAACCGTCTGGGCCCACGGGGCCAACTGCGGCATCGACGATCTGGATGCCATCGCCCGTATGGACCGCCTGGACGACGATTTCGGCCTGGATACCATCGAGATCGGGGCCACCATTGCCGTGGCCATGGAGGCAGGCATCCTCCCCTTTGGCGATGCCCAGGGGGCGATCCGGCTGCTGGAGGAAGTCGGGCGTGGCACGCCCTTGGGCCGGCTGATCGGCTCCGGCGCCGAGGTGTTAGGCAAGGTCTATGGCATCCAACGGGTACCTGTAGTCAAGGGGCAGGCCCTGCCCGCCTATGACCCGCGGGCCGTGCAGGGCATTGGCGTTACCTATGCCACCTCGACCATGGGTGCCGACCACACGGCCGGCTACGCAGTGGCCACCAACGTGTTGGGAGTAGGCGGGCGCGTGGACCCCTTGAAAGCCGAGGGGCAGGTGGAACTCAGCCGGAACCTCCAAATCGCCACGGCGGCCGTGGACGCCACGGGGCTCTGCCTGTTTGTGGCGTTTGCGGTGCTGGACGATCCCCAGGCCCTGGAGGCCATCTGCGGCATGCTGGCGGCACTTGCGGGCCGGCCATTCGCGGCGGCCGACTTCCAGGCCCTGGGGCAGCGGACCCTGGCTCGGGAACGCCGGTTCAACGTCGCGGCGGGGTTCGGGCCGCCCAGCGATCGCCTGCCCCGCTTCTTCCGCTTGGAGAAGTTGCCGCCGCACAATACCACGTTCATCGTTCCCGACGACGAATTGGACCGCGTGTTCGATTTCTGCTGAAGCGGCCCCTGGGCCATGCACCGGGGCTGCCATATCCCTCCGCCGTCCTGAGGGTGGCCTTGTTGATGGTGCGCGAGGCGAAGGCCCGCCGGCCAGTTCCGCTGGCTTTCGCCCCACACACGCTGAGGCCGGCTGAGGCTATTCGGAGCGCAGAGCGTCGATGGGTCCAGACGGCTGGCCCACCGCGGCGGGTAGTAGCCGAACACCACCCCCACCAGCACGGCAAAGCCGATGGCCAGCACGGCCGCCCGGAACGAAACTACCATGCTCCAGCGGGTACCGTGGGTAAGGGCGTTGATGATGACGGTGATACGCAGCGGGGCACCGGTTCCCAGGACCAGGCCCACCAAGCCCCCAAGCGCCAAAAGCATTACCGCCTTGACGAGGAATTGCCGGCGGCTGGGATGTCCCGCTCGGTGAAAAATCCCCCTGCCCGCAGTTGCCGATTGCGGACCACCAAAAACCGTCGGTAACCCCCAGACTACTTGCTTCCGAACGAGGAAATCTTTTCCCCGGTCCCTAGAGCCCTAGGGGACAGCGGCTCTCCACGGTTCGCCCCTCGGGCGCCGCTCCGGGGCGGGGAGCGCACCATGGCCTCGATCCTGCCTGCGGCCGAATGGGTCTTGTGCACATGGGGATCCGACACGGATCCTCCGCATCGAGGCCCTCAGCAGCCCGGAAGCACCCCAAGCGCCGCTGCAAGCGCCAAGCACATCATCCATCGCTTCATGACTGAAACTCCCGGCTTGCCGCAGTTACCCCTCGTGCCCCGCGACGTTTTCTCGTTCCAAAGCCCGTTCGATTTTAGCCCACGTATCGCGGAGCGTCACGGTGCGGTTGAACACCGGCCGGCCTGGCCGCGAATCGGGATCCACGCAGAAATACCCCAGGCGTTCGAATTGGAAGCGGCTTTCCACCGGCGCATTGGCCAGGCTGGGTTCAACGTAGCAGTTGACCACTTCCAGCGATCGGGGATTCAGGTGGACCAGGAAATCCTGTCCCTCGGGCACGTCTTCGGGATTGGGCACGGTGAAGAGGTGATCGTACAGCCGGGCTTCGGCCTCCACGGCATGGGCCGCTGATACCCAGTGCAGCGTCCCTTTCACCTTGCGGCCGTCGGGGGTGTCACCGCCGCGGGTGGCCGGGTCATAGGTGCAGCGGACTTCGAGCACCCGGCCCGTCTGCGGGTCTTTCGCATAATCGACGCAGCGGATGATATAGGCCCACCGCAGGCGCACTTCCTGGCCGGGCGACAGCCGATAGTATTTTTTGGGCGGGACTTCGCGGAAGTCGTCCTGCTCGATGTAGAGGACTTTGGAGAAGGGGACCTTGCGGCAGCCCATGCTGGGGTCTTCCGGGTTGTTCACCGCATCGAGTTCTTCTACTTGCCCCTCCGGGTAATTCTCGATGACCACGCGCAAGGGGCGGAGGACGGCCATGGCCCGCGGGGCCCGGCGGTTCAAATCCTCGCGCAAGCAATGCTCCAGCAGTTGGATGTCCACGACGCTATCGACCTTCGAGACGCCGATGCGGGCGCAGAACGCCCGGATCGCCTCCGGGGTGTAGCCCCGCCGCCGAAGGCCAGAGATCGTAGGCATGCGCGGGTCGTCCCAGCCCCGCACGTGCCCTTCTTCCACCAGGCGCAACAGTTTCCGCTTGCTCATCACCGTATAGGTGAGGTTCAGCCGGGCAAACTCGATCTGCCGGGGATGGTGAATCCCCAATTGGTCCAGGAACCAGTCGTACAGCGGCCGGTGGTTTTCGAACTCCAGGGTGCAGATCGAATGCGTGATGCCCTCGATCGAATCGGACTGCCCGTGCGCCCAATCGTAGGTGGCGTAAATGCACCACCGGTCGCCCGTGCGGTGATGGGTGGCCCGCAGGATGCGGTACATCACCGGGTCGCGCATGTTCAGATTGGGATGGGCCATGTCGATCTTGGCCCGCAAGGTCCGCGAACCATCGGGGAACTCGCCGGCCCGCATCCGCTGGAACAAGTCCAGATTCTCTTCCACCGACCGATTCCGATAGGGGCTTTCCTTGCCCGGTTCGGTCAGCGTGCCGCGATACTCCCGAAGCTCCTCGGGCGACAGATCGCAGACATACGCTTTTCCCGCCTTGATAAGCTGGATGGCCCACTGGTAAAGCTGCTCGAAATAGTCCGAGGCGTAGTATTCGCGGTCTTCCCAGTCGAACCCCAGCCACCGGACATTCTCCTTGATGGCATCGACGTACTCCTGATCTTCTTTGCTGGGGTTGGTATCGTCGAACCGCAAGTTGCATTTCCCCCCATACTGCTGGGCGATGCCGAAGTTCAGGCAGATCGACTTGGCGTGGCCGATATGCAGGTACCCGTTCGGCTCCGGGGGGAAGCGCGTGTGCACCCGGCCGCCGAACCTGCCGGTGCGTATGTCTTCGTCGATTATCTCTCGGATGAAATCGCGAGCCGGAGGCTTGCAAGGCGTGCTCATGTCGGTCCTTCTGCCACAAACGGATTGGTTCCCCGCCGGAAACGTCCAATCCCGGGGCGGCCCCTCTAAAGGATACGGTTTCCGGCCCCGCGGTTCGTTTCCCCCCGCAAGCAGCGGGCGGCAACCCACTGGCGGGGCATTTCCAGGACCGGAGACCCACTCCACACACTTTGCCGCAGATCTATGGCATACGAAAGTTGGTGATTTTACCGCTTTCCCGCAGGTGACGGGTAGATCGGCCTACCTTGCCCACTTGCCCACTGGTGCTAACCGGTTGCCCAGGTTGCGATTCGAGAGCATGCTCCATCGCCGCCCGAGCGTCTTCGCGCTTTCGTTGGCAATAGCGTGCAGAGCTCGCGGCAGTCAGGGACGCCGTCAGGGGGAAAGCGGGGTGCGAAGTGCGGAGCCCGCCTCCGGTTCGGCTTCAAAAAGTGGCGGCGCTACTCCTGCCGGGCGGGCCCCTGCGCTGCGGCGCGCCAAAACCGCAGGAACTCCTGCCGATAGTCTGGCACGTGCTCCGCCAGGCGGTCGGCGAGCGACCTGGGCGGCCCCTGCTGGGTCAAGTCGGCCAGGTACGCAGCCAACTGGCGGCGGGTGCCGGGCGAGGCGTACAGAAGAAAAGCTACCCACGCCCAGGCATCCCGGTATTGGGCTTGGCCCATCTCCTCGATGTGTTGTTTATCTTCCAATGGGCCCAGGTCGCCCAGCCGGCCCCACCGGGCGGCCCAAACCGCCTCGGAAAACTGCGGCGCACGGCGAAAACGATGTCCGGGGGGATTCTCGTAGTGCTCGGCAAGCCCTTCGTCCAGCCAGAGGGGCACCGACGGCAGCGCCGCGTGCAACAGGGCATGGGTGCATTCGTGCCGTACATCGATCTCGAACTGCGGGCTCCGCCACGCAAACACCCTGCCCTGCCCATCCGTCTTCAAGTAGAGTGCCCGGCGGTGCGGTGCGGAGGGGAAATATCGAGCCAAATATCGCTCGTAGGTGCCTTGATCGTGGAACAGGTACACCTCGATCCACCGTTGGGGCGGCGGAATGCCCAAATCGCCGGCAAGGTCTTGCTGAAGCCGGCGCAAGTGGGCTACCAGCGTGTCCGCCTCAACCAAGGGGAAATCGGCCCGGCAGACGAAGGGCCCGATTACCCGTTGGTCCCGCCAGGCGGACTGCGCCGGAGCCGATCGAGGCGGCCCGGCCACCAGAATCACCGCTGCCCAGAGTAGCGCCATCCGTCTGCCAGGAGGTATGCCCGTCGATTGCCGTTGTGCGTCAAGAAACTGTTGCGTTTGAACCAGTGCCCGAAAACCGCGGTGTTCGTGCCCGGGGTAGCATCCGAGCAGGCCGGGCTTTGCAGGTTCCGCTCGCGCTACATGCCCAGGGACGCTGGAGTGTTCGGCAGCCAGGCGTGGGACTCTAACCCGGGGGTTGCGGGCCGTCAAGAGGGTTTAGGTAAGTAATGGGATCTGAGCAAGCAAGTTGAGACAGGCAAAAAGGGCAGAGTAGGTACCTGTACCCGCGCGGAACAAGCCTAACATTTAACACGCCGTCAAACTTTAGCCGACCTTCCGGCGGCTGGCCTTTTTCCAGGCAGGCCAGAAATCGGCCCCTTGGCCGGTTGCCGGGTGGCCGCCGCAGGTCAGGCCTCCGGCCCTGCCAATCGCAGGAACTGTGGCGCCGTGACGCCCATCGAGACGTAAATGCTCATAAGTGCTTCAACGCTGACATCCACAGGGCGGACCAACTCGGCAGGAACGAACAGCAGCCCGCCGCCGATCGGTACCGGGGAGGTGGGGACAATCACCATGAGGTAATCGCGGCCATCGATGTGAAACCGCTGCGAAGAAACCAACAGTGCCAATACGGCGCCGCCATGTTCCTGGCCGAAGTGGCAGAACACGGCGCGCATCCCTTGGATGCTGGCTTGATCCCGCTTGCCCAGCAGGCCCAAAAGTTGCTTCGATGTGCCGTAGATGTTGCCGACCAGCGGGATATGGTGGAGCAGTCCGTCGATCAAGCGTTCGACGAGATTGCGGGCACCCGCCTCCACGAATACGCCCAGCAGGAAAACAGCGGCCAGCACGAGCGCCGCCCCGGCCAGATAGGCCCCCCATCCTTCGGCAAAAGGCAGTCCCAGGCGACGGAGCCCCTCGCCTGGCCAAGTTCCCGGCCCCAAGATACTCCGCAGGAACCCGGCCACCCACGCCACCACCGCCACGGTGACTACCACGGGCAAGATGGCCAGCACTCCCGCCACGAAACACCGAATCAGGCGATGCACCACCGCGCCAACCAACCCTCTCATGAAGCTGCCTCCTCCCACGAGAAAAGAAAAAAGTGGTAAAGCCAGGATCAGGGGTGTTCCGCGAACCGCTGGGCGGGCCCAATGAGGGGCGCCCGCCGTTTTTCGGGCCCGCCGAGCGGGCCTGTGGACGCCGCTCGGCCATTTTAACGATCCGCGGTTGACTTCATGGTCCGCCCCAGTATTCCGCCGGGCTCGGCGGCGGCAGGGCCTGTGGAGGGCCCTCAGCTTTGCAACTCCGCCAGTTTTGCCAGCACCTCGGCAGCGTGCCCCGCCGGACTCACCCTTGGCCAGTGCCATGCAATCCGACCTTTTGGGTCCACCAGCACGGTGCTTCGGATCACCCCCTCGTATGTTTTTCCGTAGAGCGTTTTGGTCCCCCACGCGTCGTACTGCTCGAGGACCGTATGATCAGGGTCGCTCAGGAGGGTGATACCAAGGCCGTGCTTCTCGGCGAAGCGTCGGTGACTGGTGGGGGAATCCGGGCTGATGCCTACTACCCGGGCGCCGCGGCGTGCAAAGGCTTCGCCTTCGGCCGTGAATTCGCAGGCTTCCCGAGTGCAGCCGGGCGTATTGTCCTTGGGGTAGAAGTAGATGACCAGCCATTGTCCCCGGAAGTCGGCCAGCGACACGGCTGCCCCATCGGCGTCAAGCAGGGTAAAAGGCGGCGCGGGTTTGCCCACTTCGAGAGTCGATGCGGAGCGCGCTGGCTGTTTTTTAGTGGCCATTGGCGATGAATTCCTTCGTGGGGAAACTTTGGGCGGAGTCCTCTTTTCAGGGCCCCGCCAGCAGATCGGACCAGGCCTGCCGCAGCCGTTGTAACTGCTGTTCCTGCTCGGGGCTGAACGAGCCCAGGCGATGGGCGTAGGTGTCCATCCAAAGGACGAGACGCTGGAGGTCCTCGGGGGCGAGCTGGACGCCCTCGTGGCCGCCCGGCTGGGTGAGCAAAGCGTACAGTTTGCTGGTGGTCGCTGTGCACTGGCCCGGCACCGAGCGGTCGCGTTCGAACGCCTTCTTTTTGAGGTCTTCGCCGCCGAACGAGATCAGGCTTTGGTAGGCGCGTTCGGGGGTGAGGTCCAGCGACTGGCCTTTATTGCCGCTTTGCGGGCTGTGGCAGCGGACGCATGCCCGATCCAACACCGGCTGCACGAGCTGGTCGAAGCGCAACGGCCAGCTTCCGGGGGGGCCGGGCGTTACGCGGCTGGGTTCCTTCAATGCCGCTAAGGGTACCTTGCCCACTGGCGGCGACGTATCGCGCGGCTCGTGGCAACCGATGCACGCCTGCGTCTGTTGCGGCATCACATAGGTTAGCGTGCGCATGGTCTGGAGGGCCAGCCCCTTTTCGTCCAGCACTTGGAAAAACACGGGTACCCCGGCCGGTACGCGGAAATGCGCCGACCCGTCGCTTTCGATCGGCACCGTGCCCAGGACGAACTTGCCGGGGTCCTCGGCCGACACGCCCAGCACCGGCGTGTTCATGTTGGGCTGCACCTTGGGGGGCACGGCCACAATCCGTAGCCGCCGCGCCGCTCCGCGAGGGATCCCCTCCAATCCCCGGTAGACATCCTGAACCAGGAACCTGCCCTCGGGCCGGCCTTGCCAGGCTACCGTATCGGGCAGTACCGGCGGGCGCGGCCGAGAGACGATCGGCAGCGGGTACTGGCTGCTGATGGCCGGGTCGCGGTGCAACAGCTCCAGATTGCCGAACGCGTCGAACAAGTAAATCCCCGAGGCGTTCACCGGATTGCGGTCGTCGGTGCAGATGGTATGCGGCGGCAACGGACGGTCGGACCATGCCACCAGAAAGAACTGCTCGCTCAGGGGGTAGGGATTAGCGTAGTAATGCTCGGGCCAGCCTTCGGTTTCCGGAAACACCACTTCCGGCGTCAAGCGGCTGAGCGGCGCCTCGAACTCGCTCCCTCGCGTGCGATCCAGCAGCACCAGCGAACCCCCTGTGATGGAATGGTGCGCACTGGCCGTAAACACCATGCGGTGCGAGTTGGGGATCGACCGCGCCTCGAACACACACTGCGGCCGCACGGTGAAGTTGCCGTACACCAACTGGGCGTTCGTGCCATCGGGATTGGTGGACCACAGGCTCATGAAGGGGCCGTTAAAGCGGTCGATGTAGTCCCAGCGGGCATAGAAGATGCGGCCATCGCGCCCGACCGAAGGCGTCCATTCGAAGTTCTCGAACGCCGAGATAGGGCGGATATTCCTGCCTTGGCTGTCCATTACGTGGAGCGTGAAGACCGCCACCGGGCGAAAGGCATCGCCCCCGCAGCGCACGTAGCTGTCGGGACAGGCGGGGTTCTCCTCCGTAGCCGCCGCGCTTGCCCGGCCGCATTGAATGGCCGTCCCCTTGCGCGTGGAAAGGAACACGATCTGGCCATCCGGCAGCCAGCGGGGATCGAAGTCGTCGTAGCGGCCGCGGGTGAGCTGGCGGCGCCCTGTGCCGTCAACGTTCATTTCATAAATATGGTAGAAGCTGTCGTCGGGCAGCTTCTCCTTGTCCACCTTGTTGCGCACCGCGGACACGTGCGGATACCAGCGGCAATAGGCGAACAAGACGCGCCGGCCGTCGTACGAGATGTCGGGCCCCGCAAAGTTCCCCTCCGGCATGTCCGAGGTGAGGCATCGCACGCGCGCCTGGCCGCTCCGCAGCCCTTCGAGCACATAAATACCGCCGCCCGGCCGCGACCACCATCCGTAATGCTGGTCCGACATGTGCGGAAACATCGTGGGCGCGCGTTTGACAAAAAGGATAGAGTCGAAGTTCAACAGCGGATTCGCTAGCGCCAGCCGCCGTACTGCCCAACGGGCCTGGAAGTACACTTCCCGCCGCAGCGCTTCGGGTGCCCCGGCAGGCAGGCTGCGGAACCGCTCGGCGGCCTGCTCCAATGCCGCTGCCTCGGCATCGATCCTGGCCCCCAGTTGCCGCAACGCCGCAGCCAGTTTGCGCCCCCGCTCGATAACCACTGCCGTGGGATACGCCCGCTCGCTCGCCGGGCGCTTGTGCCGAACCGACCATTGGCTGGTGCTGGATTGGTCGGCCAGCTTGTGCAGCGCGATATTGTCCTTCCGGCCTACGGCATACACCTCCACTTCGTCCAAGTGAAAGTAGCTGGTGCCCGGAAGCTGCAACCGCACATAGCGCGCCTGCGTCCCGCCAAGCGGCACGACCAACGGCTTCTGATCGCTATACCCGTAAAAAACCGTCCCCTGGTTCTGGAACACTTTCTGGAACGCTCGGCCATCGGTCGAAAGGAGCACCATTATGTGGTTATTCCGTTCAGCCAGTTCCGTGCGGTTGTATAGCACCACGCGGTCCAAAGCGACCGGCTGCCCCAGATCCACTTGCCACCACGGGTTGGGCTCGTACTCCGTATGGAAGCCCCATTTGCCGTTCTTGATGCCATCGACGCCGCCAGCCGCGTCCTCCTGCGTGCTGGGTTTGGCCGATTGGGCCGCGCCGCGCAATTCGTCCTGCCGCAGCCAGTCGGCCTCGATCTGCGCAGGCGTAACGGCGGGCGAACAAGCCACTTTGATGTCCTGCGAGACCCCAGCGCCGGCAGGCAAGGCAGTGCCGCCCTGGGCCACGCCAGCGGCCGCTGTGGGTACAGGGTGCGGCAATTCTCCGCCCGCGCTCCATAGTGCGGTAGCCAGTATCCCCGCAACACTACCCATCGCCGCAAGCAGTCTCATAGTGTAAGTCCTCATGCGATCGGCATTGCCGTCGAACACCCAAGCGGCGGAACAGTCGAGGGAACCGCTCCATGGTCTGGCACACGGCCCCGGCTGCCCTTCGGCCCGGCAAATTCCGCCTGCTACAATACATACCATTGTGGGCGCGACACAAGGGGATGTCCACCCGCCACGCCGTCGTGCGCGGCCAGGTCTCGTGAGGATTGCGGCACATGGCCGAGCCTGTCGCCATTGCAATCGCCGTGGTACAGCACCAGGGCAAGGTCTTGATCGGACCTCGCCCTCCCGGCGCCCCGCTGGCCGGCCTGTGGGAGTTTCCCGGCGGCAAAATCCTGCCAGGCGAGACGCCACAGCAGGCGGCCCTGCGGGAATGCCGGGAGGAGACCGGCCTGGAGGTGCGGCTCACTGGCGCCTGCCCGCCATGGGAACATGCGTATCCTCATGCGACGATTCGCTTTTATGCCTTTACCGCGGAACCGGCTCAATCGGACCCTGTCCCCCAACCGCCGTTCATCTGGGTGCCGTGCCGCTCGCTGATCCAGTACACATTTCCACCGGCTAATGCCGGCCTGGTACGCCAGCTTATCCAGAAAGAAGTCATTCAACCGCCGTCTCCCACCCCCTGAACTGCGGGCTCCGCGCGGACCTATCGGCTGGCTGAACCGCACCGCGCGGCACCCGGCATTGCAACACACCGGGTCGAGTTGGCGGAGCGCCAGCCCCCCGTGGGTTAGCAACCAGGGTTCGGACCTCAGGGATTTCAGGCCGCGCAGACGGCTGCGGGCTCCTTCGCGTGCTAACGGCTCGCTTGGTGCCGGGCCCCGCCTTGGTTTGGCATATCGCCCTGTGCCGACCCCTTGCAGTCGCCGAGAATACCGCCAATACTGCTGGGGCATCAGAGACGTGGGGCTTTGACGGTTTTCGAGAGGGGCGCTTCGCAGAAATCGGCGCGAGAGTTTGCCAGCCGCCGGACGTGCGACATGGCGGTGTGGTCGGGGCACAATAGCATATTCCGATTCGCCTTGCCGGGAGACTTTTGAGATGACGTTGGCTTGCAGGTGCATCGCGTTGATGTGTGTGGCCTTTGCCTCGGTGGCCGGCGCGGCCGATTTCTATGTGGACCCAAAAGGCAACGACGCAGGCCCTGGCACGGCCGAGCAGCCCTTTGCCACGGTTGCCCGCGCTCAGAAGGCGGTGCGAGAGCTTTTGGCCCGCAAGGAGCGCAAACAGCCGGTGGTGGTCGAGATTCGTGGCGGGTTCTACGAACTGGCCGAACCCCTCGTGTTCGAGCCAGCCGATTCCGGGACCGCCCAGTCGCCGGTGATCTATCGGGCGGCCGAGGGACAGCGGCCGATCCTCAGCGGTGGCCGGCGCATCACCGGCTGGCAACTCGGTGACGATGGCCGATGGCGGGTTACCTTGCCCGAGGTCAAGGCCGGGCGCTGGAGTTTCCTCCAGTTGTTCGTCAACGACCAGCGCCGGTTGGTTGCCCGATGGCCCAAGCGAGGATACTTCACGGTGGCCGACGAGATCAAGCCACCCGCCGGAGCCCCCGGATATACTCAATTCGTTTATCACGAGGGGGACCTGCGCCCCGACTGGGCCAATCGCGAGGATGTGATCGTCCATGCCTTTCACGTGTGGTGCGATTCGCAAATGCGGATCGCCTCGTTGGACCCGGCAAAACGCGTGGTAACCTTTACCGGACCGACCCGAGGCACCCGGCCATCTACCGCCTACCGCAAGGGAAATCGCTACCTGGTGTTGAACGTCAAAGAAGCCCTGGGCGAACCGGGCAGTTGGTATCTGGACCGGCCCAGTGGGGTACTGACGTATGTGCCATTGCCGGGCGAAAAACCGGAGTCGGCCGTGGTCGTCGCCCCGCGACTGGAACAGCTCCTGCTGTTTCGCGGCGACGTAGCCACTCGCCGCTGGGTGGAACATATCGAGTTGCACGGGCTGACCTTCGCCCATGCCAACTGGCTTTTGGGTCCCAAAGGATTGAGCCTGCCCCAGGCGGCTATCGGGGTGCCCGAAGCGATCACCGCCTTCGGCGCCCGGCACGTGCTGCTCCAGCGCTGTTGCGTCCGGCACACGGGCGGGTATGCCATCGGCTTCGGCACCGGTTGCCGATACAACACGGTCCGCCGCTGCGAACTGTTCGACTTGGGAGCCGGCGGCGTCAAGGTGGGCTACGCGGGTGCGGGCGACTGGCGGGCCTCGCACGAGGTCAGCAAAGACCCCGAAGGCCTCGCCTCGCATCACACGATCGAGGAATGCACCATCGCCCATGCCGGCCGCCTGCATCCGCCCGCAGTGGGCGTGTGGATCGGCAAAAGCCCCTACAATAAGGTCCTCCACAACGACATTTACGACCTGTACTACACTGCCGTCTCGGTCGGATGGGTCTGGGGGTATGCCCCCTCGTCCTCGCATCACAACGAGATCGGCTGGA
>Ga0315298_1000390_pt1 | contig 85692 bp, 79 predicted proteins | sample WHS_1_MG_FD_203077 | JGI IMG/M metagenome (GOLD analysis project Ga0315298, IMG submission 203077) | Extremophilic microbial mat communities from Washburn Hot Springs, YNP, Wyoming, USA - WHS_1_MG | ecosystem: Environmental > Aquatic > Thermal springs > Hot (42-90C) | place: USA: Wyoming... | reverse complement strand
AAGTAAAATTTTCTTCCGCAGGAGCATGTAGGATGCGCGTGATTCATTACGTACACGTTTTCTTCAGCATCCGACAAGTTTTTATTAGCGTTTGAGGCTTACTCCGAGCCGTTGAAGGATTGGACACAATGCCCTTGCAGAAAAGCGACTTCATACTGTTAGATTACACCGCCCGAGTTAAAGAAACACGTGAAGTTTTCGATACTACCAGCGAGGAAATTGCTAAAAAAGAGAGGTTGTATAGGGAAGGCGATGTTTACGAGCCTAAACTTGTAGTAATTGGCGAAGGTTGGGTGTTGAAGGCGCTGGACGAAACCCTTCCAACTCTGGAATTGAACAAACCCGCCTCGGTTGAGATACCTCCAGAGAAAGCCTTCGGTCCAAGAGATGCCGAGAAGGTGAAGCGTGTCCCGCTTAAACAATTGACAACCAAGGGCATTAATCCGACGCTTGGAGCACGCGTAGAGTATAACGGAAAAATGGCTACAGTAAGGTCGATAGGTGCAGGGCGCGTACTTCTAGATTTCAATCCGCCATTAGCAGGGAAAACTCTGGTTTACGAAGTAACCGTTGTTAAGAAACTTGAAACTCTTGAAGAAAAAATTGGCGCTCTGATACATCGTAGGCTTCCTATTGATCCTTCAAAATTCAAAATCTCAATCGCTAATGACACCCTAACCGTAGAAATGCCAGAGGAAACCTACTACATAGAAGGCTTACAAGTGGCAAAAAGAGGCATAGCACTAGATGTGCAGAAGTTCTTCCCTGAAATAACAACTGTGAAGTTCATAGAGACCTTCATCAACCAACAAAAGAAAAAAGCTTAGACACGAATCGTGGGAGCACAAACACGTTTTCCTCTTTCTAATATAACAGAAGTTTCAAGTAGACTAAAGCCTTTTTAACTTTAACACCACAATTAAAAGGTAGTGGAGCGTGCAACCATCAGCGTCAACAACGTTTTGGAAACAATAATTGAAAGACGAAACACGGTTCGATTCAACAGTAAGCCTGTTGAAGATGCAAAGTTGTTAAGTGTTCTCGAGGCAGGAAGGTGGGCACCTTCTTGGCTGAACAAGCAACCATGGAGCTTTATCGTTGTGAGAGACGTTGACCTAAAGGAAAAACTCAGTCAAGTGGTTCCAACAGTGTTCAGCAAAGGCGTAAGTGAAGCGCCCATATGCATCGTTGTAGTCGTCAACCCTGAGGAAGACCCCTACCATCATGTGGAGGCAGGCGCAGTGGCTACCCAGAACATGGCGCTCACAGCGCGAAGTCTGGGTTTATCAACCGGCTGGATTGGAGTGTTCGACATGCGAAATCAACGGAACTCTTCTGAGAAAGCAGTGAAACAGGTTCTGGGTCTACCAAAGAAGCTCCGCGTTGTATCCCTGCTGCCCATGGGCTACGCCAATGCTGAAACGAGAAAGCCTGAGCGGAAACCACTGAATCAAATTGTGCACTCAGACAGGTATGGACAGCCGTAAACATGGGTCATAAACGCTTGGAAAAGCGTTCAGCCTATCACTCCTGTTTCACGTGCAACTTTCCTGCAAGCATCCCTGTCCAGCATAAGCTTGTGAAGTATCGTATACCTGTCAGGTCTAATGCGTGGTGCAGCTTCCAAGGCGGCAACAACATCCTCATCTTTCACGCCTAATTCGCTTGCGGTTGTCGGCGCGCCGACCTTTCGAAGAGTCTCTCTAATCTTTTCCCATTTCATCCCGTGCAAATAAGCAGCCATAATTGTGCCAACGCCGCACTGCTCCCCGTGCATAGCGTGGCAATTGAGAGCGTCGAGCGCATGACTAAATAAGTGTTCTGAACCGCTTGCTGGTCTACTGCTACCTGCAATGCTCATGGCGACGCCGCAGCTTATTAAAGCCTCTATTAACACCCTCAAAGCTTCACTGTTTCTAGGCTTCAAAGCTTCAGCGTTCTGAACAACTAGGCGGGCGCTCATCAACGCAAGGCTTGCAGCGTATTCGCCATAGTACTCATTTTTCTCGCTGTGTGCCAGCCTCCAGTCACGGACAGCCGTAAGCTTTGCTATGACATCTCCGCAACCGCTTATGACCGTGCGCCAAGGGGCGCTACCAATAACTTCTGTGTCCGCAATTATTGCCAGCGGCGCCTGCGCCATCACAGAGAATGGCCGGTCAAAACCTTTGATGGCTGCAAGTGGACTCGCGATACCATCATGTGCCACCGTGCTGGGTACGCTGATGAAGGGCACATGCATTCGGGCGGAACTAAGCTTTGCCACGTCAATTTTGGTTCCCCCTCCAACAGCCACGACAACCTGAGGCTTTGAAAAGGTGATCTTCTCGCCAACAGCTAATACAGCCTCCAAAGTCGCCGCCTCCACAAAGCACGTATCTACGTCCATACCTTCCTCCTGCAGGATATTTCCAACCTTGCAGCCGGCTACTTCGTAGCTTCTTTTTCCAGTAACTATTAGTGCTGACTTGTCAAGTCCAAGCCTTCGAAGCAGCTCGGAAACTCTATGAAGAACGCCCTTCCCAACTAAAACCTCCCTGGGCAACTGCATGTAATGATGGTCTACAACCAACCGAATCACTATGTTACCAGATTATACATGCAATTTAGGTTTAAAACTTTACTAGTATGCACGACGTTTAACTGAGTCTACCTATGCCCGTAGGGCTTCTTTTACGGTTACAACGTACTCCTGAACCCTTTCAAGCCGTTAGGCTATATTGAAGGCTGTTTGGATCCCATTACGAGTTTTACGTGGACGTGAATTGACTTTTGGACAAAAAGCCTGCACCATGTTCACCGAAGGGCTTCAAACGGACATCTCGTTAAGCTGAGGAAAACATGCTGATGAGCTAAGAAGTATCCTCGTTCTTCAACGAAATGTTAATAAATCCCACAGCATGATTACATGTTGCTCCTTCCTTGTGATGGAACAGTCAAAATTCAAGTTTTGGGAGACTGGTTCGGTTGATGGCACAGAACAATACAGCTAGTCAGTTAGCGCTTAAGGGAACTACAACGATAGGCGTCGTGTGTAAAGACGGTGTAGTCTTAGCCTCGGACACTAGAGTTACCATGGGCTTCTTTGTAGCACACAAGTTTGGAAAGAAAGTCTACAGGATTGACGAGCATTTAGGCATGACGATTGCTGGCACTGTTGCAGATGCGCAACGCGTTGTCGACATACTCATAGCAAACGCGCAGCTATATAGGATAAACATGAATAGACCGATGCCTGTGAACGCGGCTGCACGGATTACGGCGAACCTTCTCGCTTACGCTAGGGGATTGGCAGTTCAGATACTCATAGGCGGCGTCGACGAAACTGGACCGCACATGTTCAACTTAGACCCGTTTGGAAGCTTAACAGAGGAAAAGTTTGTTTCAACAGGGTCTGGCTCGCCGATTGCCTACGGCGTGCTCGAGGACGCGTATCATGAGGAAATGAGCGCGCAGGAGCTTTTGCCCGTCGTTGTCAAGGCCGTTAACGCCGCCATGAAACGCGACGTGGCTAGTGGGAACAATTATAACGTTGCCGTCATAGACAAAAATGGGTATCGGGAGCTTTCAGAAGAGGAAAAAAGCAAGCTTCTTTCAAGCCAAGGGAGTTAACGCTGTGGCACGTGCTTCAGAGAAAGACAAAGTTGAAATCAGCCATTATATTTTGGAGCATGTTCCTAAAGAGGCTGAGGTCACACGAATAGAGTACGAAGGGCCGATGCTTTCAGTCTACACGAAGAAGCCTGAAGTGCTGATCGAGCAGGGCAACGTCATTGCAGAAATCGTAAGCGTTATCCGAAAAAGAATAGTCATCAGGTCAGACCCGTCTGTCAGGCTTTCCGAGGCTGAGGCTGAGCGGATCACGCGTGAGCTTATAACGCCTGAAGCTGAAATTACAGACATAAGTTTTGACCCTAGCCTTGGAGAGATAATTATAGAAACAAAGAAGCCAGGCATGGTTATCGGAAGAAACGGCGTCGTGTTGCAGGAAATCATCAAGAAGACTAAGTGGCGACCAAATGTACTCAGAAGTCCTCCGATAAAATCAAAGATTATCACACACATGCGGCATTATCTGCATTCAGAAAGCAAGGAACGCGAGCGGATCCTTAGAACCGTGGGCGAGAGAATATTTAGACCTAAAACTTGGGAAGTCGGAGACGCCAGGATCACTGTTTTAGGCGGGGCTCAGGAAGTTGGAAGGTCAGCCTTTCTTGTCAAGACGCGAGAAAGCAGCGTGCTACTTGACTGCGGAATAAACCCCGGTTCACAGAGACCCTTCGAGGCTCTTCCACGGTTTGACAGCTCCGAGTTTGAAATTGATGCGTTGGACGCTGTTGTCATAAGTCATGCTCATTTAGACCATTGCGGCCTAACGCCCTTCTTGTACAAGTACGGCTACGACGGACCAGTATACTGTTCAGCACCCACTTCCAATCTGATGACAATGCTCCAGCTGGACTATTTGGATGTGGCAAGCAAACAGGGCATAACACCATACTACGACCAAAAAGACGTACGCGAATGCGTGTTACACACGATCCCTCTGCGTTACGGCGTCGTAACCGATATTGCACCAGACGTTCGGCTTACACTGCACAATTCTGGACACATTCTCGGCTCGGCTCTCGTCCACCTGCACATAGGCGAAGGCCTTCATAACATCGTGTACACAGGCGATTACAAGTTTGCTCGTACAATGTTGTTGGAACCTGCAGCCACCGAGTTTCCAAGAGTCGAAACAGTGATCACTGAAAGCACCTACGGGGGTCCCGAAGACGTCATGCCTTCAAGGATGGAAGCTGAAGAGCGGCTCACACGAGTGATAAACGAGACGCTGGAACGCAAAGGCAAAGTCTTGATCCCCGTACCTGCCGTGGGCAGAGCACAGGAAATCATGCTTATAATCGATGGATATATGCGCCGCGGACTGATGAAGGAAGCACCTGTCTTCATTGAAGGAATGATCTCTGAAGCCACAGCGATCCATACAGCGTATCCTGAATACTTAGGCAGGGAAGTGCGGAACAGCATCCTGCATGACGAAGTGAACCCTTTCCAGTCTGACTACTTCACAATCGTTGAGCACCCAAGTGTAAGGCAGAACATAATCGACGGTGAGCCATGTGTTGTTCTGGCAACGTCGGGAATGCTTGAAGGTGGACCAGTAATCGAGTACTTTAAAAATTGGGCGGAAGACGAGAAGAACACGATTGTCTTCGTGAGCTACCAGATTGAAGGCACGTTGGGGCGTCGAGTGCAGAAAGGTGTCAACGAAGTAACGATGGTGGACACTGAGGGTAAAATGGTTGTCGTGCGTGTTCGGTTGCGTATCGAGTCAATCGAAGGCTTTTCCGGCCATTCAGACAGGCGGCAACTCATAGGTTATCTTTCTCATCTATCGCCTAAGCCTGAGCGTGTCCTCATTTGTCACGGCGAAAAGTCTAAGACCTTCAGTCTCGCTGACTACCTAAACAAGAAAGTTGGAATAAACGCCGTTGTCCCAAACGTTTTGGATACATTCAGGCTGCTGTAGGCAGAGGTTCATTTGACATTTGTGCTTTTTCTCTCCAAATCCTCACGTTTGGGGGACAAAGCACCACGCGTTCTTCACCTAGCCGTGCAATGTCTCCGCCTATGGATTCTGTGAACTCTGACAGTTCGTTCACTGCTTTCTTAACGTCTTCGATACTTTTCGCAGCAAGAGGCGTTATTCGAAGGATGAGAATGTTTCCGCTGTTGACTTCGGCTTTTATTTTCTCCAAGTCCGCCAAGTCCCTTAAGGGCATAGCCTTCAAGTAGGCCTTTCCAGCTGTCTCCTTGTTTATGGGCGCGGCTTCAACTGTTTTCCCCGCGTCATCTTTTTTCTGCTTGCGGAATATTCCCAGAGTAGGCAAATGTCTCCTCTCTAATTTCATTATTGTCTTTTATACAGTTAAGCATTTCCCAATTCTAAGTGTAGACGCTTATTCAAGATACTAATTCACTTAATAAGTATCTTATGAATTCAAGATTAAGATTAACAGTATCATTCTACCTCGCCATCGTCTTGGCGCTGTCCCATGCTACATCGCCGACGTAGTGCAAGTTCCTTAACGCAATACCTTTCTTCAACGTTCTCAGCTCGGCAGCATCATACAAGCTTTTCCCTAATGCAATCGGCTTACCATACTTTTCGTCGACCACGAGAACCACAGCATCCTTCTTGAAGTCGCCTTCGACCTTGACGATTCCAGGCACCATCACGTTTGCGCCGTTGCAGACATGCGGTACCGCGCCCATGTCAACAACTATTTTCGGCAACATCGCTACAACACGCGAGAAAAGTAACATGGGCAGGACTTCACTTTCCATCTCGAAAAAGGCGGGTGACCCGTCTAACAGAAAAACTTTGCCAAATTCAGCTTCAACCACCTCAAAACTTGATTTCGGTTCAATAAGAGCCTCCAAGTTAAGTCCCAGCGTCGACGCTGCTTGTTTCAATATAGCTTTGGACTCTTTAGGCTTCAAAGTGTATCTGCGAAACTTCAAACTTCATGCCTCATTGCGGTTCTGCCTGATGCTGCGGCTCGAATTGGCTGATGAAGGCTTACCCACGCCGCTTTCTCACCGATGCCTCGGTGCACATAATTTATCCCGAATCGTTTTGATAAATTTTTCAACGTCAACTTTGAGCATTATTACCGTGACTATCACGGTAAGCACAACGGATGCAACTGTGAAGCCAAGCTGCCCTATTAACGGGGAAACTATACCTTCCGTCCAGACACCCATGTAGGCACCTATCAGAGTTATAGAGAGTTTTCCTGAAAAAAAGGCAAGAAAGAATTTTACTGGGTTATACTTTATGAGTCCAAGCGGAACCACCACAGGCTCGTCAGGAATAGGCGAGGCTGCCGCGATGAAAAGCATTGGAAACGCCCATTTCCTCACCTTTGGAGCCTTTGCGTCAAGCCGTTGCCTACGCGTCTCACTGAAATGTTTACCTATAAAAAACGTGATTCCGTAGTGAATTAGCTTCGCAAGAGCTGAAGCTAAAGCAACAATCACTCCAATCGTAAAAGGGTCTGAATTTACGAGCACCGCTGCGTTGGCTGCGATGAACAAGTTTGAAGGGGAAGCGAAGGGAACAAGGTTCAAGCCGAAGGCTCCTAAGAAAATGCTGAGCAGCTCGGTGATGGAAGCCAACATGCTTTTCCTCTGGTTTGTTTTCTATCAGAACAATATTCCATCTTATAACTTTATGTCGGAAGGAAGAAAAATTTCAAGTGCCATTTTCACACTGGACGTTTTCGACCATATTAGGATGTTTTGGCAATATACGCAGCTTTCTGTTTCATGAACCGGCGTGGCTTCCTGTAATAGCCTATGGTTAACATGAGCGTGGCCATGAAAAGTATGAGAAGCACAAGGGGCGCAGGAAACTCTGGGATAACCCAAACGTTTGAGTCCGTTAGTGTCCAATGGAGTGCAGTCTTCTCGTTAACACCGGCGAGACTGACACGTTCAGTGTACCATTCAACCAAAGCGCCTGTTTGTCGATCCCAGTAGATGTCGTCATACACGTAGGCATAGTCGTTCATGCCAGTGTTGTTCGCAGTGAAATGCACAAGTTCTCTGGAATCCCCAGCGTAAGTTCTAGTGCTTGTCGCATTAATCGTGAAGGACTTGTTTCCAGCCGCGTAAGCCACATCGTTAGTGTTCAGGTTTGGCGGGATAACCAAGCCGAAGCCTCCATAATCTTCGCCTGTTTCAATGTTGACCCATGCTTGTGAGGTACTTTCCGTCCCGTTTACTATGTGCCCTGTGATGTTCATAAGCACAATAGGTCCAACTACTTGGTTGACTGTGACCTTGAGCCACTGCGTCCTGTTCAAGTTAACCAAATCTGAGGGCGGCGAGGCACTTGGCGTGGTTGATGTCCAGTGAACTTCGAAAGCGTAAGTGAATTCATCACCCTGCTTAACACCAGGCGTAATCTGCGCAGCGCTTTCCGCTATGATTATAGTCAAAATAAAAAATGTAACGATGCTTGTCACACGTAGCCTTCGGCTCATGGATTGCCATATACTCACGTGTCGCTTTTATGGTTTATGGCTTTCGTTAGATGAGACTTAACAGCTTTGTTTACCGCTTCGAAATGGCAGATTGGCAGAACTCAAAAATGTATAAACAGTGGGAGTTTCAAGACCGGTGAGCTCGTCAAGGTGCTATCTTCGCTGAGATAGGTTTAAATGTTTAAGTTGGAGTATACTTGAGACGTCACGTGCGAAGGGTTAAACAATGAGTGAAATGACGACCGAAATACTTGAGCAGAACCTTGGCAAAATTGTTCTTGTACGGCTTAAGGGCGGAAAAAGCCTGAGGGGTCGCCTTAAAGGGTTTGACCAGCACCTAAACCTTGTTCTCGAAGAAACTGAAGACACCACGGACTCTGAGAACATGAAGAAGTTGGGTTTGATCATTGTGCGCGGCGATAATGTTGTCTTAATTTCGCCGCCTCCAAGGTGAACGAATTGGGTAAAGGAACTCCGTCTTTTGGAAAGCGTCAAGGTAAGGTTGTTCACATACGTTGTAGGCGATGTGGAAGAAGGGCCTATCACGTTCGTCACAAACGATGTGCAGCCTGTGGCTACGGGGAAACTACAACCTTAAGACGATACGCTTGGAGCACTAAGACACTGCAACGTCAAAGGATAGCGTAAACGCTCGTGAAATGCATTTCGTGAGAATTTTCAATCTAACCTTTTTGCAGGCACTTCCGGTTGTTATATGAAAGTGGGTTTTTCAAGTTCAGCGTTTTCAAACGTCGCAGCGATTCTGAACTCAGGGAAAAGAAGCATTGCCGCACGGTTCGCTGGGTTTTCACTGAACACAATGCTGGTGTAGGCTAACCGCTTGAGTTGTGGTAACCTTGTATTTTATGTGGAATCGGCGAGGGAAGCTTATAGTTTTTAGCTGAGGAATGAATCGACGCCAAAGTTTAGATGAACGGATCTTCCTGTTTTAAGTGAGTTGCTCACGAAAGCCAAAAAACCGTTAAAGCAGGAGTCCTTATGTGCGATGTTGGTGAGAGAATCAACCGTATCAACAAGGTCGAATAATTGTTCATTTACACAACGGTTGAAGTCAACGCTCCAAAAACATTGCCACAACCGTCAATTCTGTTGGTGAAAAACTGAAATTTTACAGGAAAGAATTAAGGGCCGCCATCGTACACTATTTCAGTTTAAGGAGAAAACTTCCAAGCAATATAGCTGTTAGAAAAGTTGGAAGCAGTTAAGGGCTTATAGTTAATAATGGTTTTAAGACCACGGTTCAAGAGACTGTTGAAAACAAGGCCCCCAATTTTTACATAGGCGAAAAGCCAGTGAAGCAAACAAGAGATAATCGAGGGAGGGCTTAAAAAGACTCGCATTTTGCTTTCGTTGTACACACTGGGAGCTACACTTTTTTGTTCTGTAAGTTACATTCCGTCGCATGTCCATCTGCTGCTTAGTAATTTGTGCTTTCGTAGTATGCTTTGTCTATTTTAACGAAAATCAATGGACCTTTGCTTTGGGCCATGTCTCTCGCTTTTCTAAGCGCGTTGTTTACAACAGTCATTATGCGTTCTTTTTCTTCGAGGGTTTGAATGTATTTATCGCCGAGTTCCATCTTTATCAGGTTTTCAGAGAGTATGTCTGTTCCACAGATTTCGCCGTTCTTCAGTAGTGTAGCAACTACGAACTCTTGGATTTTCGTGCGGTTTTCAAGCGTTTTCCAGAAGGGTTCAGCGTCGCTGAGAATCTTGGCCGTGCGGTTCCATTTGTTAACATTTTGGTTTCCTATCAAGAGTTTGACGCGTTCTTTCCATTTTTTGAACCATATGTTAACCCATACGGACAGGAATTCCTCGAGTTCTCGCGGGTTTTCTTTAAGCTGCAGTTCAAGTCTTTCAGCGATTTCGCATTGGTTCGCGTCTTTCCCTATGAGGTCCCAGTGATACTTTAAGTAGTTCGTAAAGTCTTGACAAACTACTTGCAACACTTTGCGGTCTGAGCCAAGCAAATCCAACGCCGGGTCTGCATCTTTCAGCTTCTCCATCAGCATCATTTCTACGAAGTTCATTTGGCACTCCCGCTTCGAAACCTTCCCCAATATTGTTATGGGCGAGGTTTTAATTAAGCTTTATTTTCCATTGCTGATATAACTGTTTTAGGCGAGTTTTAGCAATATTTCGTTTCTCGACATAATATCGACGATTTGTTAAGCGATAATTTTGAGCAGCTGACTGAAATCCTTCAGGATGTAGTCAGGCTGTTCCTTAGCGAGCTCCTCAAGCTTGAAAAGTCCCGTTAAGACTGCTGCGGTTTTTATGCCTGCCGCCTTACCGGCGCGGATGTCCATGACAGAATCGCCTACAATGAGGCAGTTGCGTACTTCCACTTTCAATGTCCTCATTGCTTCAACCAATGCATCGGGCGAAGGTTTAGGTTTGTGCACGTCCAGCGCAGTTGTTATGTATGAAAAGAACTGCGCAAGCCCGAACCTGTCAAGTTCTTCAATTATGTCTTCCTTTGGCATGCGCCTCATAGTTATCAAAGCAAGCTTCGTTCGCTTTGAGAGTTCTTGAAGCGTTTCGCCTACGTATGCAAAGGGATGTGTTCTCGTCTTTGCAATTGAATAATATGCGTTCAAATAAACGCGGAGAAACTCCTCGGTTTCGTCTCCGACGATGTCGTCTAATGGCATACCCTGCTCAATCCTTCGCGGGATCTCCATAGCCACAAGAAGCTTCTCAAGGTTATGACCTACATGTTGAAACGCAACTCGCGCCGCTTCCGAATAAGCCTCTTTAGAATCGATAATCGTGCCGTCCAAGTCAACGAATACGCCTTCCATGCGAAGTCTTGGGACGCTCATGCTTTAGCCTGCACCAGTTCACTCAGCACCGTTTTAATGTGTGTATCAAACCTCTCTAATAAATAAAATGATGAAAACTCCTACGGAGTATCCATATACCTGAGTTTTAAAGCTATGCAACGTTTACGATGTGAAACTTTTATTGGGCTTCGGGCTCTCAGAAGCCTTCAAGCCTTTAAGGTCCAACCGAATTCTTATAATGAAACGTTAATAAGTGTGCCCTCAAAGGTCTCAACAAGGTGCCTGTCTTGCTGGAGGTCAAAGACGCAGCTCAGCTAGAAAAGTGCCTTGAAACGTACCCGATAGTTATTGTCTGCTTCTATTCCTCTTGGTGCTCTTTTTGCAGGCGGTTTCTACCGATATTTGAAAAAGCCGCAGCGAAGCATGATTCCTGTATGTTTCTGCGCGTCAAGGTAGACGAGGATTCAAACCCGCTTTGGCAGAAATACTCTCTCGAAGTCGTTCCAACCGTGATAATGTTCAAGAACCAGCAGGCCACCACCAGGTTTGATGGTTTTTTAGGCTCTGGCATAACAGAAAGCCATTTTACTCGCTGGTTAACCAGAATCTTCAAAGGCACGGCATCGCCGTGAACGTTTTACCCAGCGAGGTAGGAATATGCCGCTATGGCGCAATTCGAAACGCTTGCCATGATGTGCCAATGGGCTGTGTAGAACATCATCGGACTGCAATGATTATATATATAACACGTCTTTGAATTCTTAGAGGCGGACTGAAACGGAAAACCAAACTAAACGTACTGCCAAACGTGTAAAGCCCTCGGGCGGTCAGGAACAGAGCGGGGACGCTCTGCTTTTCTCAGCTAAAGATGTTAAGGCTTTTGTTTTAGCTTTCGTGTCCGCTTGGATAAAAGGAGATATCATAATTCGCTTTCCTACAGCAGCAGAACTAAGCAAGAAAAGCCCATTAAGCACGCTTTCTCTCGAGCCACCTGTGAATGCTGAAGTGAAAATCAAGGAGCATTACATCGACTTGCTATCTATATGTGCAGGCACGAAAGAGGCTACTCCACAGGAAAGAGAAAAAGCCATAACTGAACTTTTCCGCATGCTTTTGATGTTTCGTTCAGCAAATCGGATTGAAGGGAAAATTCTGTCGGATAATGTTGCAGCTCGTATTGAAAAGCTTGAACGAGACGTGCAGTCTCTTAAACGACAAATTGACCAGTTGGTGACCTGTTTGCTTAGGAAAGGCCTTTCAAAGGAAAGGGTCCGGAAGCAACCATTAGACTCCAGTTCTTCACATGTCTCGGGGTAACCGTCAACTGGCGTCTCTCGTCTTCGAATAGAAGCACCGTTCTCAAAGGGTATTTCAGTTTTGACTTATTTTCGAGTTAATATGCCTAAGCCTTATTTACAAGCATTAACTAACGTTGTTCAGGGCTTAGTGTGTCACGGGAACTTCGCGCGTCAAAGATCAAGGATGGTACGGTGATCGACCACATCAGCGGTGGCTACGCGTTGGAGGTTATCAGAATTCTTGGAATCACGGGACGCGAGAAACGTGTCATGACGATTGCAATTAACGTTCCGAGTAAGAAGTTGAAGGTCAAAGACATAGTTAAGATTGAAGGGCGCGCGTTAAATGCTGAAGAGGTTAACAAAATAGCATTGGTGGCACCGCATGCCACGATCAACATAATCCGTGACTTCGAAGTTGTAGAGAAGCTTGAAGTTCGACTTCCAAAAATGATTGAAGGTATCGTGAAATGCAATAATCCTCTGTGTATCAGCAACAGCAATGAACCTGTTGTGGCGAAGTTTTACGTGGAAAGTGAAGAGCCTTTGATGTTGAAATGCCACTACTGTGGACACATTCTTGAACGAGCGGATGTCCTGCAGCAATTCTAGTTTTCCTTGCAGTTCCATGCGCCCATTGCTGGCTTGTTTGACTATTCAAAGACTGAACTGGGCGCTTTATTCTGAGGACAAGGTTTCGCTGGTTATTTTTTGTTTGTTCCTAGTCGTGCGGTTGCAGCCTTTGGCAAGCCACAAAGCTTAAATCGTACGATGCCCTACTCAACCTGGTGACAAGCACACAAAACTACATACTGTAGATGTATACACCACACCTACAACTGGAGACAAGGAACATGTTGAGCATAATTCTACCGACCTTGTACATAGCTTTTGCAGCCTATTTTCTTTGGTTAATAAGCTCAGCTAAACACGTCACACCAATAACACTTGAAGAAGCAAAAGTACTTTGGTCAATACACAGGCAGAAAGACAACTGCAGATGCCGTAAATGGGTTCCTGTGACGCGGCGCAATGGCAGTGTAATAGGCTTCAAATGCGAATGTGGCTACAAATATACACAGAAGAAACCTGTGGTAAGCAGGGCGCCTAAAACTGTGTTAGCCACGAACGGATTAAAGAAGCCGTTCCAAAGTTAGTCAACGCCGTTAGCAGATTCTTAGTTGCCTGCGGTGGCTCTGGCGAAGTGCATTTGCGCAACTCGGAGTAACCCTTCAAAATAGTTTCCGCTCAATTCCTTGCCCTTTCCTACACCTGGGCACTCTTGAGTTTGAAGGAAGCGATAGCCTGTTTTCCCAATCTGCTCCAGACTGAAAGGATAAAACCTGCAAACGATAGGCCTATATGCGTATATTGTGCACTCACAGTTTTTCAGGAAAAAACATTGACCCGCCTTTGTCTTCTTCATTTCGAAAACGTACGGCATTTTTCCACAGGCTTTCACGGCGAAAGCATCGGTAGCCTGCGACGTGACTGATGAGATTAATTCAGCTTCATGCTTTAACAGCATGATGTGCCTTTTCTTCGTTTTGATGTCGCCACAGCATAGTCCACATTTTATGCATGTGAACTTGAGCCCTTTTGGGTACTCAAGCTTGAAACGTTCCACGAACGCTTTAATACTGCTCAAACGCTTAAAAACGCTTCCTTTTGTTTGCCACGTTTACGTAGTTACAAGAAACTATCAGCGTGTGCCAATGCTTTGGCTTAGCATGCAAGAGTCATACCTTTCAAGTCATATTTCCGCTTTCGACATACCCTTTTATTAACTTTCAAGCTGAAATCTAAGATTGGGGGAAAGGAGAAGGCTGGTTATGAAATGCCCTGTGTGCCGAGGAAAACTGGATATAGACTTGAAACAGCGTGTGGCAGAATGCCATACCTGCGGCTGGAGCAAGGGCTTTTCAAAAGCACATCCTTGAATTCTGCTTGAACAAGCGAACTCGCTGGCGCTTGCGTCTCTTTCTATGGTTAAGGCGTTTCTGAATGGCTGTGCAGCGTCATTTACTAGATTTTTCCGTCAAGATCATGATGATTACACAAACAATGTGAACACCGCATCATGGAGAAACATGTTTTCACGGTTTTTCTGCTCGCACAAAGTAATTTTGACACTTCCATTTCACAGATAATTGACTTTACGGTTGTGTAGAGGCTTCAACGGCAACTGCGTTAAGCGCGTTGAACCTGTGCATGAATCGCGTCCGCGCCCGTGCCGTTTAAATGAAAAGTGAAGTCGCACAGTGGCTTTGACTCCCCTTATAAAGGATTATTGGCGCTGATTTGAGTTACCTGCCAAACACCTCTGTGACTTAACGCATTCGTGGAAGCAGAAAATTCAACGGGCATTAAAACCGGTACATGCGTGACGTGAACTTGGACCGCGTGCTTTGTATGGTTTTAATCTGTCTCTTGATTTTGTTGATGTACTTTTTTCAGTGACTGCAAGTTACCCTTTTGGAAATATACAAGGCCGTCACGGGCAACAGCACAACGCCTTCGGAACTCATGAAAGTAGGCGAACAAGCCTTTAACCTTACCCGCGCTTTCAATGCACGCGAAGGGTTCAGTCGTAGCGATGAAACTTTGCCTCCGCGCCTGCAAGAGCCTCTTGATGAAGGCCCATTAAAAGGCGAAGCCTACCACACTAATGTACTTAATCAAATGCTCGATCAGTACTATGAACTGAGAGGCTGGAGCACTGAAACAGGAAGACCAACAAAGGCAACGTTGAAAAGGCTTGGACCCGATGATATTGCAGAGGCGCTGCACGCGAACGGACTCCTTCCGTAAGATTCACAAGGCTCAACAGCAAACTTCAAACCTTTTCTCATAGTTCTTCGTGTATCTGTAAGCAGTCCGTCTGCCATGTATACTTCGCACGCATAGCATGTTGTGGACGACTTGAAGAGTTTTACAGGGCACCCGAATAGTCTTGTTCATCTTAATTACTGTAAGGGTTATTCTTTAATTTCAGCGTAGAAAGGGTCGCGGCAAAAGTTTGCTTCTTTCTAAAGTGTATAACAGAGCATCTTAAGCCTGATGCAGCTGGGTACAAGCACGCCTCTTTTAGCGAGGCCAAGTAACCAAAGCCATACAGGGTTGGCAGGTTACCGCTTTCAATCTTGAGACCCAAATATGAATTTTTGCTTCATACATTTTTATACAATCATCCGCTTACTCTCGAATGCAAGAGTCGCCTTGCTTCGGAATACTGCAACTTCAGTCTCTCTCCCTTCCTCCCCAAAGAGGCAAGGCGCGCTCTGTAACTTTTCGGTGCACCTCATTTGGAGCTTAGACGGCGTTTATTGCAACTAGGCACACGTCAGATCTGAATCTCAAGGGTTACTCATTTGATGTTTTTGCATAGGACTCGCGCGCATGGTTATTGAGGTTGATGGACATTGTTTGAGCTACTTTGACCACGTGATTTGTAAGGTAACCACCGAAGAAAAGCCCGGAAGAAAAGGCAGCTAAGTATGCAAGAGCGTAGACTAAAGGCGGCGCTTCAGGCAAAAAGAAAACTTGAAGTACGATTACGTTGCTGGCAGCCGAAAGTCCTCCTGCAAAATAAACAGTCTTTTCCTTCGAGTCGAGAACGGCGAATACTGCATCCGCAACTGCACCCTCAATAAGTGAGACGAGAAAAGCGAAGATGCCGAGGTGGCTGTTCAACGTTGCCTCTACAAGTCCCTTCAATGCTCCTGTAATAGTGGCTGTACCACGTGCTTTCAGTATGCGACTTGATAGCGTAAGCCAAAAGACATGCATTCCTGCTAATAACTGCGGGGCCTCAAAGCAGGCGGTGACCGCGAAAAGCGCGCGGCCTGCATAACCCACAATGATGCTTGAGGCGCCGCCAGCAGCCGCTACCATAGCGAGGAATGAAACTTTGAAAGTTGCTGAACGTGCTCTGTCCTTCACACAAACAAGTGACATGGAAGTGCTAGAAAAGCCTTATTTAGCAAAGTCCTCTTTTGCATGAAAGGTGGATGATATTGGACAAGAAAAACGCGGAGACAAACGAAAAAATAGTGCTGCCCTGTGGCTGTGTTTACCACGATAAGAGCTGGCTTATAGAAAGAGTTGTTGAATGTGACTTCCATAAACATAGTAGGACAGCCAAACGTCCGTATAGACCTAAGGCTGAATGCGTCAGACCGTGACAACAATACGCGATAATCTTCAGCTTGGTGAAGCTGCATCCAAGCGTCTGCGAAAACAAACTTTAATGCCTTCCGCAGTCATTTAGATAGCTCTTTCCAAGCGTAGGTTTCGGTGGCGTTTAATTGACGAAGCATTCTGCGGTGTCTGTAACGCAATTCTTCTAAATACGTTTTTATGGTCTTCTAGTTGGAATCATCGCTTTCTATGCTTGTGCTTTTTTGATTTGCAGCTTATTTTTTAGGTTTTAAGTGCGTAGAGACCTGTTGGCTTTCCTTGCTTCCTGTGTGTTTCTTGAGAGAACTGGTCCGGTACGGGGGCTTCGATTGTGAGTTTTTGTTGGCTTTCCATGCTCATTTTCTTGCATATTAGGTTGAGTGATTCTGCTGTGAATTCAAGGACTTGTTTTCCGCGGTCTGTGAGGTGGTAGATTTTTCTGGGACGTTCGCACTCCATGTTCCACTCGCTTTTGATGTAGCCTTTCTTTTCTAGGATGCTTAAAAGCGGGTATATTGTGCTCGGTCCGAAGTATACGCCGAAGACTTTGCGGATTCGTGTTATGATTTGATAGCCATGCATTGCTTCTGTTTCAAGGAACTGCAAGACGATAAGGTCTAGCAGGCCTTTGGTAAGTTTTGTTTGGACGTCTTTTTGGGCGTTTACCATTTTCTTTTCCTCTTATGCTGTATTTTTGTTGTACATGTGTACGATAGGTCCTTTTTTGGACACATTATCGCGAGTCGTTATATACCGTAAACACGAATATAAACCTTAGCACATACTCAACACATAACAAAACATACCCTTAACAACACATGAAACGCAACGGGAAACGTACAACACACACTGAAAAGCCAGGAAAAGTCTTCTTTTTCAATTTTTCAGCGCCTACTGCAATGCCCAAACAAACTGTTCAACACATAAACCCAAACTATGTACCTCAAAGTTGGATTTTACTGCCCGCGTATGTGAAAATCAGCGCCATTACTAAGAACGCACATCGTCCACGTTTTTTTCCCGACCCCCTGTTTTATAAATGCTAAGCTCTGTTGCTGACGGCCATGACATACTGTGCAAACGACAATTCATTGCGCTTTATGACGCATTTGAAGTCCGGCGCTTTCATTTTTAGCTGCTTCATAATTTCGATTTCGAGTAGCGTTGAGGCTTGTCCAAAAAGCTGTTTAAGTGCCTCAGCGAAATCCTCAATTCTCCTTGGAATTTCTTCCCTGTTCATGTCGAGTTCTTTTTTGAGATAGTCGTAGACAACGTGTTTGCAGTGATTTCCAAGCGAAGTCAGGACTTCGTCTATTGCGTCTATGAGGAGTTGGTCTCGTACAACCTTGTTTTCATGCGTATTAATTTCGATGGTCGGTTCGAGTTTTTGTTGTGTTTTCATTTTTCAAGCTTCCTGTATTTGTGTTGTGCTGTTGTTGTGTTACACGTGGCTACACAAGAATATCGTAAGACTTAATATATATCTTGTTTTTAACTTCGACATATATCCAAAACCGACATATTCAAACAGCGCACGCGGAAGCAACAACCAACCTTAAAGTTTAAATAATCTTTCATACAACAATAACTGTTGAGGGAAAGAGTCGGAGTCTCAGCAATCAATAACTCGGAACGCCTCGAAAATGTCGCTGAAATCATCACCATGAGGCGCCGTGAATCACAATTACGCTGAAGTACAAAGGCACTTTGCCCTGCAATACATTCTGTGCCGCTTCCTCAACTCTTGACTCTTTCCCTCACACGCTTTTTTCGAACGTAATGTTGTATGCAAAAGCAACTCTAAGGACGACCCGAAGGATTCTCCCCTTCTGGTTTGTTAACTGTAGCGGCGTATGGCTTTTTTGCAGGGTTAAACGAGTTCTCAAAGATTGCGTTTTTGTCACTGAGTTGTGTTTGCGCAGTTTGTCTTTTCGCTGCAGTCACGAATTGTATTTGTGTTGAAGAGATGAACAGCAATGTTTATTAAGATTCAATATTCCGAGTGATCACACCCGTGCCCCTCACAATAGAAGGAAATAACATGCCAAACCACCGAGAAAAAGCAGCCTCAGGTTTTCTACACTGCGCACCAATGCTTGAAGAGCTGGCTTTCAAGCTTTATCGCAGCACTTCAAACAGAGTCTATCGTCCTGATGCAAGCGCGCTACTGCTTTATATTGGATACGACAGTTTGAAAGCAGCTGCCATTTTGAGGGTTATTGCCACCTACATTCCCGCGTATGGTGAAGACTGCCGAAAATACCTGAATAGCCTGTTTGACAAAGTCGAGGCACTACTTCAGCAAGTCACGAGCGAAACGATGATCGAGAACAATGAACTCTCACAGCTAATGAAGCGACTTGCCGAAGTTGAACGCGAATTGGGCGAAAAGTATGAGTCTCTATTGCAGACAAAAACCTTACAGTATTTGGCTGACGAAATCGGGAGGTGCGTGCACGTCGACCTCAATGTTCTGACAGCAATCTTCGAAGCTCTGGAGGGTGACAAGGAAAACCATAACACTCTGCTTGTTTCTGCTGCTTACTGCATTGAAAGTGAACACCTTGAAACCGCAATAGACAACACACCGACGGTGCGCTATCAGAACCCCGATGGTTGGAACCGCCCAATCCTGATTTGAGGCTTTTCCGAGTTCCATGATTAGTAATTACGACCCATGTGCAGTCACCGTGGCACCGAAAGGACAAAGTATATTGCACCATCGAGAGCGTAGCATTTTTTGCACAAGACAGAGGTTTGAAGAAAACAGCTATTCTCTCGGTGAAATGGTCAATTTTAACTGCTGAGACGGAAGTTTCTACGGGAACTCATCTATGTTCCCGCAAGCCTCATCGTTGAAGTAGAAAGCCCACACCCTTGCAGGGGTGGGTAGCTCACCTGTGAACACGACTCCTCAATTAGTGCCTAAGCTTTAAAACCTGTACAGGTTTCCAACACTATTCCAGACGAAGGCACCAGGCATAGCCTCAGCTATTGCGCATTTTGCTCGCCAACCTGTGCAGTGGGAAGGCACGATTATTTTTGGATTTAACTTCTTAATGGCTTCTACTGTTTGGCCGATGCGTGGTTCAAACTCTTTTCCAGCCAAATGAAAACCGCCTAATACGGCGTAGATAGTGTTTACACCCGTGAGCTCCCTTGCGTAGAGTACTGTGTTGATTATACCTGCGTGGGCGCAGCCAGATAAAATCACAAGGCCTTTTCGTTTAATGTTTAATACAAGTGCGCAGTCGTCCAAAATCCAAGGGTCAGGCAGCCATTCGTTGTTTATGAGAGCTCTGTGTTGCGGGTATCCTTTCTCAAAGCTGGTTTTTCTTGGGATTTCGCCCGTAACACCTATCAAGCTCTCGGCGATAGGGTAAGCATTTCTAATCTTCACGTATTTAGCTGGCTTAATTTTCTTCTCTCCTGGAAAGTCAGGGTATTTTCTGACTTTTCCTTCCGAGTTGGCTACGCCTCTTTTTTTAAATGCGTCTTCATGCACTATGACAGGCAGCTTATCCTTGTTTATGGCTTTGATGGCTGCGGGTAGTCCGCCGAAGTGGTCATAGTGTCCATGTGAAAGAACTATACATTCTACTTCGGAGAGGTTTATCCGCATTCTTTTTGCGTTTGTTACTGCCCCCTCTGGGCTACTGCCTGTGTCAAATAAGATTGTGTGTACTTCGTTTTCTTCTGATACTCGAACAAGCATTGAATATCCATGTTCTGCCTTCAATTGTTGAAAGCCTATCTTTGCCCATTCTCTAACAGTTCTCGCTTCATTTCTTTGAATGGTTGACAAGTAGTCAATTGAATCATCCATCAGGCTAATTATTTCTACGCTTCTGGCCTCTTTCAGATTTATGTTTTGCCTGTGCCTTATGACATTTTCCGTCATTTTTCTGGTTTCCTTCTTACAGAGAACCTCTGTAATAGGTTGTTGTGGGGCAGCCGACACATTTTTTGTTGATGTACCTACCGCAGGGTTTGCAGTCGACGTTGCACGGTGCAGTGTCTCTTCCACGGTGGGTTAGATATTCTCTTACCGGTAAGAAGGATGTGAAGTAGATGTCGCCTATTGGGTAGAATTCTGATCTGCGTATACCTGTGCTACTTCTCAGGGAGCATTTTTCGAAAGATATGCTTTCAAGCGTATCTTGGTCTTCTGCAACGACAAGGGCTATGAGGTTGTAACCTCCAATGGTTTTGAAAATATGCACTACTCTCGGGCAATCTTTAAATCGGTCCAGTAAATCCTGCATTGCCTGTGCACTTTCCATTTCCATCAAAACAATTGCTGGGTGGAGCTCAAAAAAATGCGTGTTTAACAGGGCTGAAACTTTGATGGCGCCTTGATCTATGCATTTCTGGAGTCTTTTCTTGATCCCCATGCTTGTGAAGCCGACTTGCTCTGCAAGTTGTTCTAGCGTTGTCCTTCCGTTGAGTTGCAACTGGGTTATTATTTTTCTGTCAACTTCGTCCAAAGATTGCACCTTTGTTTATTTTATAAACATAAACTATTTAATATGGTTTATGTATCAAACAACGAGCAGAACTTGGGGGAGCACTGTATGAGTGAAAAAGTTGAAGGGATCGCCGAAAGAATGAAGCAAGTTCAAGAGCAGGAGGAAAGGCTGAAGGCTAGAATGAGTAAGATAAAGCATAAAGTCGCTGTGATAAGTGGAAAGGGCGGTGTAGGCAAAAGCACGGTTACTGTGAATCTTGCTGTGGCTTTTGCAATGCGTGGGCATGTGAATCGTGTGGGTGTTTTGGACGCTGACATTCATGGTCCAAGCGTGCCTAAAATGTTGGGGTTGGCTGGTCAGCGGTTACAGGCGGGTCCAGCTGGGGTTTTTCCCGCTGTAGGCCTTCAGGGTATTAAGGTTATTTCGATGGATTTTTTGTTGCCGGATGAGAATGCGCCTGTTATTTGGCGTGGGCCTTTAAAGATGACGGCGATTCGCCAGTTTCTTTCGGATATTGTCTGGGGGGAACTTGACCTGCTACTCATTGATTTGCCGCCAGGTACGGGGGATGAACCTTTAAGCGTTGCGCAGCTTCTGCCAGAAATGGATGGTGTGGTCATTGTAACAATCCCTTCAGAAGTTTCGCAAATAGTTGTTAAGAAGGCGGTTACTTTTGCAAGGCGCCTGCAGATGCCGATCATAGGCATCGTTGAGAACATGAGCGGATTTATTTGTCCAAATTGCAGCGCAAAGATTGATATTTTCCATCATGGTGGCGGAAGAAAAATTGCAGAAGAGCTTGACGTTCCATTTCTTGGAAGTATACCGATAGATCAAGAAATATGTGAAGATGCCGATAAAGGCGCATCTTTCATTGTTGAACATGCGGATTCTCCTGCGTCGAAAGCCTTTATGGAAATAGTTCAAAAAATCGAGCAGTACTTAGAACAAAAAACAGAATCAAAAATATCCAAAGGAGCTGACTAATGCAGGAACCCATTAAATTCTTGGGCTTGCAATGGTGGTAGCAATGCAAACTCTGAACAGCCTAACTTTTTTGGGCACTATGCATGGGGGAATAGAAGGGCATCAGGATGCTTCCATAGTCTGGTCTTCTCCGCCAGAGCCGCTTAATGGCATGCCTCGAAAGAGGCTGAGCGCTGCTGGCTTTAGCGAAGGTGAATCCAACCCTATCTTTGACCTGGCGTGGCTGAAATCAGTCATTGAGGCCGCAGCAGCCTCTGTTCCTCCGCAGAGAAGGGTTGGCGTCCTTCAATTTCTACCATGGCTGAAGTCTAAGGTCTCCTTGAAGAGGGTGATTTGATGAAAGTTTGTGTGTCTGCCGCAGCAAACAGTTTAGATGCGTCAATTGACCCAAGATTCGGTCGATGCCCGTATTTCATTATCGTTGATTCGGAAACAATGCAGTTCGAAGTTGTTTCAAACCTTTCCTCTGATGCTTTAAGCGGCGCCGGAATACAGGCTGCCCAAACAGTAGCAAGTAAGGGTGTCACGTTGCTTATAACAGGAAATGTTGGACCCAACGCGTTACAGGCTTTATCAGCCGCAGGAATAAACGTTCTCACTGCTATGGGCGGAACCGTAAGAGAAGCTGTTGAAAAATACAAGAAAGGTGAACTTGAAGAAGTACCCGTTCCAACAGTTGGCGGTCATTTTAGAGGTAGAACAGGTAGACGAGGTTTGCGGCGAGGGCGATAATGGTTATGAAACGTTCGTGTGTTGAAAAGCTTGAGAGTGCGATTCAAAACAATAAAATATTAAGAACATTTCGATGGAGGTGAAAAATTGAAGGAGAGAATAGTAATTCCCGCTGAAGACAGAAAAGGGTTTGATGCAAAGTTGTCTGAGCATTTCGGCAGAGCACCATACTTCATAGTCGTTGAATTGGCGGACGATGGCGCTGCCTTGAACGTTCAAGCAGTTTCCAACGAAAGTGAACACTTTGGCGGGGTCGGGCTTCCGCCAGACCGAATACTACAGTTAAGACCAAGCGCCGTCATCACTTATGGGATGGGACCACGAGCACTGAGCATTTTCCAAGCGGCAGGAATAGCCGTGTTAAAGGCGAATGCAGAAACAGTCAGAGAAGTGGTTGAAGCGTACAAGCAGGACAAGCTTGAAGAGCTAACCGAAGGCTGCAGTCACGCCCATCATCATTGACGCACGTTACCAACTGAGACTTTAAGTGTAAAAAATGCCCGGAAAGTTGACGGCGGAAGAATTTCTGTTAAAAGCAGGATATTCCTCCCCGTCTATAAAGCTTTACTTGGAAAAAGTCAATGTTGGCGCAATGGAAAATCCAAGTGTTACATCTACCTATGTTGGTCTCCCATGTGGCGATAGAATTACTATCTATTTAAAGCTTGGAGAAAATGAAACAATACAGGAAGCAAAATTCGAATACTATGGCTGCGTGGGAACTGCTTGCTCCGGTTCAGCCTTAACGCTATTGATCACGCATAAAACAATTGAGGAAGCCTGGAGAATCACTAAGGAAGACGTTTTAGATAAACTAGGCGGGCTGCCTGAAAGCCATTGCGCTGAGATCGCGGTTAATGCATTACGTAAAGCCCTAGAAAATCTTGAGAGCAGAAAAACAAACTGCAAAACCTGGGGTTTGCAATGATCATGTTAGTTGCAAGTGGTAAGGGGGACAGGCAAAGCTTCCGTTGATGTTGGCATTGCAGTTTCTGTGAGCCATGCTTAATTGCTGGACTGCGATGTTGAAGAACCGAATGCTCATTAGACTTTAGGCGTAATTATTTCTTGTTCATAGATAAGTCTAATTTTTGATAGATTTTTCAAAAAACTGCTGAACACTATAGACGTTGTAGCAAAAAATCTTGGAAAATAGCCAAAATTCGCTGGAATACCAATTACGCCTAAGGTCTATTTGCTTTTACACCTGAAGATAAACTGTGAAAAACGTTTTCATGTTAATGCCTTCCTTGGAAGCGGACAAATGTGACCGTTGCGGGCGATGCGCAAGCTTCTGCAGGTATAACGCTTTTTTTGTTACTTTGGAGAAATTTTAATTCTACGGTAAAGCTGAGAAGAAAAAATCGATTGCAATCCAACCTTGGTTGTTCGATTATTCTATCGGGTTCCGCTGGCAACTACACCTTTTTGTGGCATAACCACCAGTCTAAGCATTCAATTTCGCCAGCTTTCTCTTGTTCCTTTCTTTTCTTAATCATTTCCACGGTGTTTGCTGGCGGAACAATAACATGGTCGCCAATGACCTCATTATTTGGCCAATTTGCTGGAATTGCGTATCCTTTGTCCGCAGTCTGAAGTCCCTTGACCATTCTAAGGATTTCATCCATATTTCTGCCCAGTTCCATGGGATAATAAAGTATTGCTCTGATAGTCCCTTCAGGATCAATGATAAACACAGCTCGCACAGTCTGTGTCCCCTCTGCTTGTTTGTGACGCATGCCCAATCGCCCAGAGATCTCTCCAGTATTGTCTGCAATAATTGGAAACTTGATTTCGACACCAATTTTCTCTCTAATCCACTCTTCCCATTTAAGATGAGCAAATACTTGATCGATGCTTAGTCCAATCAAGTCGCATTGCAGCTTTTTGAAGTCCTCATACCGCTTTTGAAAAGCAACAAACTCAGTGGTGCATACGGGTGTAAAGTCTGCAGGATGGCTGAAGAGAATAAACCATTTCCCGCTGTAGTCGTCTGGCAGTTTGACTACACCTTTTGTGGTTCTAACTTCCATGTGAGGAAATTTTTCGCCTATCAGAGGCATTGTGTGTTCCATAATTTCTCCCACTACTACTGATGCAACATAAAGGCTAATTTACAATTCGTTTTCTGTCCTTTTATTCTTTGTGTTTGATGAGCAGTCTGTTAAGTCTGAAGCGCCTACATTCCAAGGTTGACTTAGCTTTTCTAAAGCACGTTGACGCTTCGTATTCTAGGCGAATACCACGCCACTATCTTGTTGGCACATGCTTCCCATCTTTGGTTTTGAAGCGCTTGTTGATTCTGCCCCCTGAAAGGCATGCTGACGCGTTATCTCGGCGATCGCAGCGGTTTAGCTGAAGCTTGCGTCTTCAACGAAGGCTGCAGGCGTCACTATTGAACGCCTAGTCAATTAATTTTAAAGAGGTACAGACCCAAGGTAAGCGTTGAAAGCTTTGAGAGGCTATTCGAAAAGTTTTCTAGACGCTTGGAGAATGCTGGCGTATTCAAGGGCAGGGGTCGTTGCAGACTCTTCAGCGGTGAATGCTTCCACGGCGACCCAGACACTTATTTGGGAAATGCGAATGGGGATAAGCCTTTCTTCGGCTGCAAACTCCATAATAGTTGACAGCAAGTCTGAGCCGTCGATAGCCTTCAGAGTCACAGAGGGCAACGTCCACGACGATTAAGAGTTCTTGAGCCTTCTAATCGGAATAGAGGAAGCTGATCCTAAACATGCCTATGGTGATGTTGCCTACGACTCGGAAGCGCTTAGCTAGGTCCACCAAACCTTTCTTTATTTTAGCTTTCTGAAGCTAATCTGCCCAAATTACTTGAGGCACTTTGAGTCGAGCTTTGTTGATTAAGCTATTGAAAAGGCGCGGGGTGCGGGATTTGAACCCGCGCGGCCCTTGCGAACCACAGGCTTAGCAGGCCTGCCCCCTACCAGGCTAGGGCAACCCCGCCCTGTTTTTAATGGGCCTCGCAAGTCTTCTGTGAGGTTTTCCCAGGGTTTGGAGCATTCTTCAGGTGACCATGTAGGTTGTTGCGTGTTCGTTCTTATTTGCCTTTTCCAGAGAGGGTTAATGCCTTTTTGCAGACATACGTATGGTTCCAATTAAAGAGTTTCTTGCGCTTCTGTTGTTTGTACACAGTGTGCATATGATTATTTAATCGTCAAGTTTCACTTAGGTTGCGTGGTTTTTACTTTGTTTTTTGAGGCATATCTGACAGGTGGTCTTTTAGGTCTACATAGTAATTCGACGAGTGTGGCAAACGTGAGAGTGACCGCAAGCGGCCATGTTGTTGGGAGTTCAGGGACTATGCGGGGCAATGCGAAAAGTGCTTGCCAGTAGTTCCAGACCGCTTTTTCTGTTCCATTTTTGTATTTCAATCCGGCGAAATCATTGGGAAGGGCGTTTGGAGTTTTCTCTTCTTCGACGGTGCGCAAGTCGTGGAGGCATAGCCAACTAACGATTTCGACGGGCATCTCCTTTGTGTGTTGAAGGAACCAAAGTAGGAATTCAACTTGCTCTTGCTCAGAGCCGTTTCTCAAAGATTCGGAGCTTGTCCAAGCTATTTCGCTGAAAACGATTGATTTATTCCCCGTGTATTTCAGTATGCGCATGTAATAGTCTGCAGGCATATCGCTAGGTTTTTCGTACCATGCAGGTCCTGGATAACCAAGCATGTAGGGATATGACGTGAAACCGAACAGGTCTAATTTTGCCGTGTTGAATTTCTGCAGTAGGAACCAGCCGTTGTAGGAATCGATAGTGTCAAGCCTGAAAACAACAAAGACTTTAGTTTCAGGCGAAACTGTTTTGACAGCATCATAGGTTTCGCCTACTAAGCTGACATAGTTGTCAAAGTCTTCGCGGCTACCGTTCCAGTAGTAAGTGTCAACTTCGTTGCCTATGCAAAAATACTTCGGATGGTGATCACGTGAGATATTAGTGGCTTGTTCAAGCCATAGTCGACGTAATTCAGGGTTTCCGAGGGTTGTGGTCGCTGCGTTCATGTATGGTGGAACCTGCAACATAACTTTTCCATCTTTCACAGTCCAGAAATTCAGTTGGAAAACAGGTGTCAGACCGCTTGACTTTATAAGCTGTAAAAGCCCTTGAGTTTCAGGTTTTTCCAGATGCTCCGTTAAATTATACCATGGAACGCTGGCAAACCAGAGGTTCATAACCTCAGCTGCTGAACCCGTAGTCTCGTAGACTTCTTCAAGAGTTCCATTTAATTTGAACGTAGGCGTTAAACCTAGTAGAAAACGCCTTGAACTCACAGGAAGCGACAGTTGTTCACCATGTGCCATGTTGACTACGCCGAGATAGGTTGCAGCAATAAATATGCCAATTAGGACGATGGACAGAAATCGACGCTTCATATGCTACTCAGCCCTCGGATGATGCTTATATCCTCTCTCAACAGTATTTAACGCTTAACACTTAAGGAAATGAAGCATTGAAAGATAATGTGTTTGTCTCCAGACATTAAGCGAGTATGCTTCATAGGCATTTAGGGCAAACAACGTTTTTGCATGAATCCCAACGTCAACATGCGAAAAACATTGCAATAACATAGAAGAACCCTTTTCAATTGCGCGATGACGCAGGCTCAAGCGGGACGCAATTATGTGTATTTCGGTCTAGGAGTTCGTGCTCTGCAAGATTTTGTCTTATGCGGTTTCCATTAGGTCCTGTGGGAAAGGCTCAAGAAAAGATTGCTGGGCTAAACTGTTTTCATCGAAGCGAACTGCCAAATCTTTGAGGAGGCACAGACAAACGCTTAATGGAGCGCCACCGCTAACATATTCACGCATTTGACTAAGCACCAGACTGCTTTCATCCTTCGAAAGCCTATGAGCAAAGCGATTATAGAGTTTTCTCATGACTTCGATGTTTGAGGCTTCGACAGGTGACCGCTTGAAAGCGCTGAGCAAATGCGTCCTGTACGATTTGACTAGCCAGCGCCACGGCTTTTCCTCTGCATTGTCGATTAATGTTGAAAGAAGTCGAAGCTGCTTAGCACTGTAGACGGATATGAGAAGCCTGTTTTCAACATGGAATTTCAGTAATTCTTCAGTTGAACAGGACTTTTCCACTCTTCGGAAGCTCGCCAGCGTGTAGAGTTTCGTCAAGAAATGTTCCCGCCGTTTAGAGATAGCTAAATCTTTCTCGTCTGTGAAGGCGCACCTTGAAAGGTTCTGCAGGGCTAATGCCGCGAAAAGACCAGATGCTCTGACTGCGGCTTTAGAAGCGCCGGCGCAAGTGTACACTTTGACTTTTTTAAGACCGCAGCTAGGCGAGCCGCTCTTGAGTATGAAACCGTCCACCTCCAAATGTGTCTTTAAGAAGGCTTCTGCAAAACCCTCCATCTTTTGCGTTAAATCAAGCCCGGTAGCAGGCTGCACAAGCTTCAATCGTTCACCTTGGAACAATAGACGCAAGGGAAGACGCGGGACACTGAGTCCTATGCCTAGTTCAGGACATACCGGAATGAAACTCATGAAAGGCTTAAACTTTTCAACGTATTCGCAGCGGCATTCCTGCCCGTCCCATCTAACACGTCCGAAACCGAGACACATACTCACAACGACCTCAGGCCTTGTGAAACTCCGCAAGCCTTCGCTCTCCACTCTCATGGATCGACATGTGCGCTTTGCAGATAAGTTTTTGGCTTTCCACAACCAATTTAGACGGCTTACAAGGGCATAAACGCCTTAATCGCGTATTTGCGCGATGCGTGAAGCATATGCTTCAGTTTGCACGTTCATCTAATGCAATCCTGTGGCAACTGAGATTCAACGGCGGTACAAAGGCTCAAACCGAACATCAATGAGTATTTCACACTCGAACGCGTCAAAAAATGGATCAATATTCCAGCTCTTTTGAGCAGCTGGAAAAAGCTCCTTTTTATTAAAGAAACATGGATGATTCTGGCCCAAAAAGGTTAAGGCAACAAAAGAAAGAAAAAAGTTAGTTATGCTTGAGACGGCTGTTGGCTGACTTGAGATTGCGCAGGCATTTGGATGGAAAAGAAAGCGACCGTCGCAAGTATCCAAGCCACCAAAATTAAGAGTAAACCTACGAGTATTATGGTGAGAATGGCGCCGATGAAAAGAATCGTTCCTGCAGTTGAGAACGTGCTGATGTGAGTTTTAGAGGCAAGTGTGTCAAAAGCTTTTCTGAAGTATATTGCTTCGAGAATGAGAAAGACGAAGGCAACTACTAGAGCGACAAAGATTCCAGCGATGGCGCCGAGAATTCCGCCAGTAAGGCTTCCACTAGGTCCGATGGCGGCGCCGAACAACGCGACCCCGAAGATTAGGCTCATCACTATGAATGCTGCGGCCGCTATGCCTATTATGCCGAAAACAAGGGCGTAGAGCGCGTTCTGGAAGATGCTGTTATCGTTAAAAGCTTCTGACAGGTCTTTCAAACCTACAAGGACAAGGATTATACCTACGATTCCGAGAAACGGTACAAACGTGCCGATTACAAGTAGAAGGGCGCCTACACCGGCGAGGTTCTTCCCCTGCTCTATACTCATTCAATAACCTCAACTTTAGTTGTTGCTTTCGAGTTAAAAGCTTTTTTACAATTTGAGCCTTAAAGTTTCTGTATGAGCCCTGTCATCTTTATTCGTCGTCGGCGTTTCCAGCCTGACATGTTTATACTTTTTCTATTGCGCAATGATTAAAAGAAGGTGTAGGTTTTATGGCATTGTTTCGGCCAATGTGGGTGGGCTTTAGGTGAGCGAGGATAAGCCTAGAATGCCTATGTCACTTGCGTTTATAACTTTGATATGGCTTGTGACAGGCATGTATGCGGTTTACAGCAACTACAATGCGATAAGCTTTGACGTTTCAATGTTTTCTATGTTGTCCAGTTCAATCGTGCCTGCGTGGTACCGGATCGGCGTTCCAGCCGAGCTTTTCCTGTCTACAATGTTTCTTTTGCTGGGCGTTTTCCAGCTTGCAGTTGTCCCAGGTTTTCTTTTGGGTAAATCCTATGCATACATTGCTGGGCTTGTTTTGCCAGTGGTTGCCACCGCCGTAAACATTGTCGCCGTTGGATTATACGTTACGATGCCTGAAGGGTTCAAGGTTGGCTCAGACCTTATCCTTTCCCTCTTCGCCTTAGTCGTTAACCTCTCTTTGGCTGTGCTTTCATGGGTTTACTTGAGCAAGGAAGAAGTTAAGGACTACTTAAGCGGTTAAGCTTGGTATATACGCATGCCACGTCATAATTCTATTCTTAGCGATGCGTTTTAAGCGTTTACATGTCAACAATCCTTTTAGACTGGAAGACCGAACAGAACCCGTAGTGAACTTGGTTTGAGCCTCTCCGCGTTGAACGAGACGATTAGGACCACATGTAACCGTTTAAGGTTTGGCGCCGAAAGACAAGTCGCCGACTACGAAAAACGTTTTTCCTCCATTAGAAGTCTTTACGACGAACTTCTCGTACATATAGTGCAAAAAAACTTCAGTAAGACGCGTGCATACGAGACGGCGATCGATTTTTTCAAGGCTCCTACTGTGCGGTTTGCAGGAATCGACGGCACAATGTATTCCAGACCGATGTTTGACATGGTAATCTTCTTCGGGGGCGCATACGCTTCAACGGGCAGCATCAGGTTTAACCGTGAAGCAGGACCAGACGTGGTATACGACGCTAAGACAACAGAAACGGCTGCCGGAATCTCAAGTGTTGTGCCTATATACATCAACGATGTGCCTGAAGTAGACCAAACTTTCTTCGTTCCAGGACACCCTGACGAGGTTAACATAGCAAAAGCTCTGACCGACGAGTCAATTGTGGATAACTCGATAATCGCCAACTCGATAATGACTTTCTCTGAATATTACTTAGCGCTGAAACTCGCTATGGACAGGCAGAAGCCGCCAGGGCTGATCCTGCTTGATAGAAGCCTTTCAGCTGAACGCGCAAGCTTGCTGTACGACACAAGCCAAACTGAGCTTTGGCGAGCCAAAAGCGCTCTTATCGGTCAAGAGGTTGAGGGCATACGCGTTGATGCGAACGACCTTCTCATCGCGCGGCACCATATCTGCAACACTTCCTTATCGCTTCCCCCTCCAAGAGCTGACTACCTGCGTTACGCGCTGATTGAGCTCCTGAAAAATGAAGGCGCTTTATCGTTTGAACAAATACTTGAAGCCTTCCAAATTAACGATGCGAAAAGAGTCAGACGCGTGAAACGTGCACTCAAAAACCTTATCCTGAAAGAAATTCTGCTATACAAAAACAACGTTTACGTACTGAGCCAACGGTACACCTCAACGTGGGAACGCTTGAAGAAGCTTACATTGCAGTTGGGTGAGCAGATCTTCTACGAAAAACCGGGCGATGGCGGTTCGATCCCGCTTAGGGTTCAGTGCAACGGCAAAGAACGCTGGTTAACCACGCTTGACCTTGCTTTTTTAACCCTTTTTACGCTTAACATGTTACTAGAAGAATGCTGGCGGAACCGCATCCTTCTCGTAGGAATAACAAAGGACACGGCTGCACGAGATTTTAAAAGACAGTTTGTTCCAATAATGTGTAGCCAAGGGTTTCTATGCGGAAGCGCAGTTTCAACATTGCTTAAAGAGATGCCGAACACGGACAGGATGATTCTTCAGTCTGTTAGCGTGCTTAACGCTGAAAAAATGACACCTCCATGGAGCCTTATTGAATACGACTCTGCGTTCAGAACGATGATGCCTGACAAGCTAAACCGCAAGGACTACGTTTCAGGTGCCATAAAGAACAAGATTAGCCTTGAAAAAGCTTTTTTGAAGACGTACATACAGCTAAGCCAAGCCAAGAGTGACCCGTTGCTTCGGAGCAACGTGCTCTTCATCGACCGTCTGGCGCATCCAGAATATGACTTCAAACCAGAAACAAGACAGGTTTTCCTGAACGAGCTTAGTGACGGCACAGTTGAACCAGTTGAGGTAATACTATACAAGAGCAACACGGTGTCTAACGACCTTCAAAATCTGCTGATAACTATATTAGTGGCTATGGCGCCGGCGAATATTCCGGAAGCTTTCGGACACAACAAAGCCTTGTTCATCGCGGACAAAATAGCTAAATGGAACTACAATCAGTTTAAATGTGTCGTAGACACGACTGCAAAATGGATCCTTAATAACCACAGGTTAAGAAAGTTCGTGTTCTACATGAGTACTTTCCGAGAGAGGCGAGCAACAATTGAGGCCGCAAGAAGAGAAACCCTTTAACAGCGTCTGCTTCACAGACTTCAACGGCAAATTCCATGCGCGACTAGCCGCAGTTATGCCCAGGTATTTCGGTACAGAAGAAGCCAAAGTTTCAGGCACGGGCGCAAGATACATGTGCCGCGTTAAAGTCGAATATCAAAAGGACCTTATGGGACTCTTGGAAGAAGGCATGCTTCTCGCAGTCAAAAACTTCAAACAACCCTTCGGAAACGCTGTAGAAAGATACACGCTCACGGAGATTAGCCGTGTTTGGCCTGAACACTTCGGACTGCACGGGCTCTCAGACCATGGCTACTACCCGATGCAGTTCGAGATCATTGAGCAGTCAGAAGAAGACTGGCAAACAGACGACAAATCGACGATGATGATCCAGATAGACGCTGTGCCCATAAATTACGACTTAATCCTTCACAGCGACTGCCAATTCGAGTTTGTTAAAGGCTTCTCCTATCCAATCGTCGGCAGTCAAGTATACCTGCTAAACAGCGATATGATTAACCGTATGTACAACAAACGGATAACCGATCAGCTTCACCTCAGCCTGTCCCAGACCGTTGAAGACGCTGAAAAAGACCCACGCATAGGACTCATAAAGATGTTTCAAGCAGACAAAACAGTGATTCCGATATACGTGGACTTCGAGAAGCTTGTGCGCTACCACTTCGGCATCTTCGCCTTTACTGGAGGTGGAAAAAGCAACTTAACTTCAAACGTGCTGCGACGCTTACTGAAACACACAAAAGACACAAAAATCGTACTTTTTGACCTAAGCTGCGAGTACGTCTTTCTCCTGCTCGACGTCCTCGCCGACTCTTCAGTGCCTTCAAAAGTAGTGCTTGAACAGCGCATCGATTCGCTTGACCAGTTTTTCAATTCTGTCGTGAAACCCAGAGAGTACGAGAAAGACTACAGGATCCGAGAAAGCCTCCGCCGAGTTATGGAACAAGGCAAAGTCGCCTACTACACACGACCAAAACAACGCGTCCCAACATACAGCCAGTTTCTCGAAGAACTTAACATGCAAAGAAAGGAAAGTATAGAGAAACCTCACTACATGAACGCCATCGACCAGATACATGACGCCATTCTGGATTACATGGAGGAAAAGGGACTAAGCGAAAGTCAAGAGGTCGACGAAGCCTTCGTCGAATACGTTGACGAAGTCGCCACAAGCGCAATGGAGCAGTTCAAAGTTCATGATAAAAGCGGACTGTATGCTTGGGCAACAACGCGGACAACAGTCATAGACTTGATAAGAAAAAAGCGCCAGACAGAACAAACAAAAACCAACGGGTTAACCGCTGAAAAAGTCCGGGAACTCGTCGAAGACCAGACCACACGTCTTCTATGCCTTTCGATTTCAGACCCATTTACAATAAAAGACTTGGTCATAACGCTTACACAGGACTTGCTGTCAAGGAGGAAAAAGCGGTTCCAGATTAAACCATACATTCTCTTAGTCTTCGATGAGGCACAGGAATTCATCCCTGCACTTGGCGACGCCACAGGAATCGACAAAAAATGCAGCAGACAGGTTGAAACCCTGCTGAGGCAGGGAAGAAAATATGGTCTCGGCGTGTGCGTTTCTACGCAGCGCATTGCCAACCTGAACACTAATGCACTTCAACAGCTGCACACGTACTTCGTCGGTACGTTGCCAAGACCATACGACCGCATGCTAATAAGCGACACCTTCATGATCGACAAGGGCATACTGGAGAAAACGTTAGAGTTCGCGCCTGGAGAATGGCTCCTGTCAAGCTACATTGCCACAGGAATCGAGAACGTTCCGATATTCATCCGCGCTGACAACGCGGAAAAAGAGGTTGAGAAACACCTGAAAGCGCTTTCAAGAACTGCTTGACGCTGGTTCACTTACAGTAGCTTCACCGCACTTTTTCAGTAGTTTCAGCCATTTCTCGTCTGTCAAGCGCTGGATAGTTTCAAGCAAAGCCTTGTTCTGCGGCATAAACAAGTGTCTAAAGCGGCCTTGACCCTTGAGGTACTCTGTGACAGGCTTCTTCTTTTCCGGCGCCCGCGCGAACACCATGCTCGGGATTGAAAGGCTGTATTTTCCATCGACAGCTTCCCACAGCGGAAACACACAGGTTTCCACTGCAAGACGTGAGTACTCGATCGTTTTGGCAGGCTCAGTTCGCCACCCCCTCGGGCACGGTGCAAACACGTGAAGAAACGCTGGGCCTTCAACTTCTAAGCCTTTTCTAGCTTTCGCGATAAGATCTCGCCAGTAGTACGGTGACGCTGTGGCTACATACGGCATTTCATGCGCCACCATGATTTCTGCGATAGGCTTCTTGTGTTCCAACTTGCCAGGGACGACTGTGCCTGCTGGTGAAGTCGTCGTTGCCGCACCTAACGGCGTGCCGCCGCTTCTTTGAATGCCCGTGTTCATGTACGCTTCATTGTCGTACAGCACAAAGAGGAAGTCATGCCCCCGCTCAACCGCTCCTGAAAGCGCTTGGAGGCCGATGTCGTATGTGCCGCCGTCGCCTGCAATCGCAATGACATCCACGTGCTCATGCTTCAACTGGCCTTTCCTTTTCAGCGCCTTCAAAGCCGCTTCGATGCCAGAAGCATTTGCGGCGGCGGTTTCAAAAGCCGTATGCAGCCACGGCATAGCCCAAGATGTGTAGGGGTAAATCGATGAAATTACTTCCATGCAGCCTGTAGCCTGCGTTACAATGGTAGGTCCACGCGTAGCCTTCATTATCAGCCGCAGCACTGTTGTGGGCGCGCAACCTGCGCATGCGCGGTGTCCTGAAAGGAACAGGTCTGGTTTTTCAGCGATGTCTTTCGTGGTGAATTTCCATTCTTGCTTTGTCATTGTCTCATTCAATCCTCCCTTATTCCCTTAATCCCAAATATTGAATTGGCGTTTCAACACGTTTTTTCGCCACTATGCGCTGCAGATCCGAGTAGATGCTTCGCAGCTCCCGCGGGCTTGTGTCTCTTCCGCCTAAGCCGTAGATGTAGTTGACAACGTAAGGCTGAACATCCGCGTCGTATAGCACATGGCGAATTTCATGGAACACTGGACCGCCGTTGCCGCCGAAACTCATGCACTTATCCATAACTGCCACAGCTTTCACATTGCAGAGCGCGCTTCGAAGGTCTTCGACAGGCAAAGGTCTGAACGTGCGAAGCCGAAGCAAGCCTGCTTTAACGCCTTCCGCTCTGAGTTCGTCAACAATGGTCTTCATTGTGCCTGCTGTTGAGCCCAAACAGACAGCTGCAACTTCAGCGTCTTCAAGGCAATACTGCTCGATCAAGCCGTTTCCGTAGCTTCGTCCGCTTATTTTCGCGTATTCATTGTTAACTTTCTTAATTACGGAAAGCGCATTTTTCATAGCTTCTTCCTGCTGACGCTTAAACTCAAAATAGTAATTCGGCAACGCTATCGGCCCCATAGTCATTGGGTTATCTGGATCAAGCTTGAAAGGCGCCATTTTCCCTTCATGAGTAAGCACTTTCGGAATTTTGCGGGAGCCGATAAACTGCTTCACAACATCATCAGGCAAAGTATCTACATTCTCAAGCGTGTGGCTCAACGTGAAACCGTCCAAGCCAACCATCACGGGCAGAAGCACATTAGTGTCCTCAGCTATACGAAACGCCTGTATTATCGAGTCATAAACTTCCTGAGCATTCTCGGCATACAACTGTATCCAGCCGCTGTCTCGCTGTGCCATGCTGTCAGAGTGGTCGCCGTGAATGTTAAGCGGAGCCGACAAAGCGCGGTTAGCAATGGCCATAACAACTGGCGCGCGGCAGCCAGACGTAACAAAAAGCATCTCGTGCATAAGGGCTAAGCCGGCAGACGCCGTTGCAGTGAAAGCGCGCGCACCCGTAACAGACGCTGCGAGACATGCAGTTAACGCGCTGTGCTCCGATTCAGTGCAGACAAATTCGGTCGGCACCTCGCCATTGGCAACGTACTCACTAAAGCGCTCCACAATAATAGTTTGCGGAGTGATAGGATACGCAGCCACCACATCCACATCCGACTGCTTAACAGCATAAGCTACAGCCTCGTCACCGGACAAAGCCATTCTCACCTGCTTAACTACACTTCCCAAGCCACAACCTCCTCCTATTCAACCTTCATCTCTATAGCCTTAGTGGGGCACTCATTCGCGCAGATTCCGCAGCCCTTACAGAAGTTATAATTGAATTCAATGTCAGACTTCTCGGGCTTCCAACGGATGGCACCGTCAGGACAGAAAAGCACGCACAATAGGCACCGTGTGCATTTCTCCAAGTCCCTAACGGGCGTATATGTTTTCCAATCGCCAGTTAGGAAGGCAGTGCTGGGCTTGGAGCAGACTCCTGCCGGCGCAATTTCCTTCCAGCCTTTTTCACGGGCACTCATTCCTGTTTTGCCTCCTTATAAGCCTCTTTTATCACCTCAAAGTTTTTCGCCGCAACATCTGATCTGAAGCGCTCCTTAACGGTTTTCTCTATGCTTTCCAAGGCAACTATTGACGTTACACGAGCAGCGGCGCCAAGCATGGCTGTGTTCATTATAGGCATTCCCAAAATTTTTAAAGCAATCTCTGTCGCTGGCACAGTCCAAATTTGCCCTTTTTCCACTTTAAGAGTCTTCTTAACTTTTGCTGGTTCATCTGCAGAGTTCACTATAACTATTCCATCCTCCTTTAGCCCAGCAACAACCGACACAGTCCGCAGCAAGGTATGATCAAGAACAGCGACCACGTCAGGCTCGTAGATTGAGCAATGTAGCCTAATAGGTTCAGTGCTTATCCGAGTAAAAGCCGTTACCGGCGCACCCATCCGTTCAGGCCCAAACTCTGGAAACGATTGAATATACTTGCCCTCATGGATTGCCGCGCGCGCCAGCAACTCGCTAGCAGTCCATGCACCTTGACCGCCTCTGCCATGCCACCTGAATTCTAACATTTTCTTCAATTAACCCTTCTACTCCCCAAATAGTTTCCCACTTAATTGTGGGACAGCCACATATACATTTTTCTCTTTAAACGCAAAATACATCATCGCAATGTAAAATAGCAAGCGAAAAATATTGACCTACTTACGCTAAAAGTTTCCTATAAAAACTGTAAACTATGCGAAACAAATCAGCGCTACCGACGAATTACTGCAATAAAGATTTACATGAAAAGGTTAATTCATCATAAGCAAAACTCAAATCCGAGAATGGAATGAAAAACACCTCAAGAGCGAGGAATACGCGGCAGAGAAACGAGGACGATGCTCATCGATTTTATTTTTGATGTTAGTGAAAACCAAACATAATAACAGCGAATATTTTGACGTAGATAACTTGAATTTTGCTAGAAGGCTTTTCACGAGCTAAATTTAGAATTGTTCGATGTTTTTGTACATCTGTTCAAAAATGTTGGTTTAAATATTTGGTAAATCTTGATCTTGCAGGGTGATGAAAAGTTGTTTCAAAAAGTAAAGAAACAACGAAACACTTCCTTCGCGATCACCGCAATAGCGGTCTTTGTCGGATCTTTGTTCCTACCAGCAGTTTATGCAAGTCAAGAGATAGTAGCCTCTGATTATCATTATGGAACGCAACTGGGAATAAGTGTAGTACTTTACAAAGACACAGGCGAGCAGGACCCAAATTATGACTATTATGCGATCAAAGTGCTTCTAGCTGATGTGATGTATCAGAATGACTATTGGACAGGGCCTTTGAAAGCCACTGTTCGCATAGCTGTACCTTTGTGGGCGGGTGAACCACCTGGCAGCCATCAGCCACCAGCAGGGTTCTATTGGAGCCAAAATCATGTCACATTTGGCTTTCAAGGAATCAGTTTCGGTATGGATTTGCCTGCGTATTCTGTAAGCTATAGCACATCAACAGATGATAATTTCCGATACTTTGATTGGTCAGTCGATGGTTCTGGATGGTGGTTTGCTTTCGATGACTGGGCTGAGTTCTCAGTAGGTATAAGGGTGCCGCAAGGCTATCATCCGGGTGTATGGGCTGGCGGATGGATAGCTTGGTACACTTATGCAGGTCTTGTCTTTGTATATAATTCACAAGAAAGCTACTACTGGCTCCATATAACTGCTCCAGGAGGCAACCTTGCTCCTGAGCAGATGCCAACAATACCTGCAGTTCCTGATACACCTTCGAAGATACCAACACAATCAACATTAAACATGCAATTCTAACCAAAATGCCGGCTATACCTGCAATCCAGGAAACGTCCTTAACTATATCTGCATAGCTTACAAAGCAACGTAAAACATAGGCAAATCGCAACCTTAATTTTCACCTTTTTTTAGGAATTAAGAACAACATTGGCGTGATATAATGGTCGTTGAGGAAAGTTCGTGACTAAAACAATTGTTCAGCTTAAAAGAACCCTGCGTTGGTTACATATTTACAGTTGATAAGAAGGTTAAGCTTTGAGCAAAGAAGATGAGTTGAAGGCTTTCAGCGAGTTAAGGGGCAACACTTTACTCGTTTACCTTTGTATCCTTAAGAGTTCTCAACCAATAGGGATAAGAGAGATTCAGAAAAAACTCGAGTTTTCAAGCCCAGCACTTGCCGCGTATCACTTGAGCAAACTTGAAGATTTGCACCTGATCGAAAAAACAAATAAAGGCTATGTTTTAACGAAGGAAGTTAAGATAGGTGCTCTTGCACAAATAGTTAAGTTTGGCTCTTTACTTTTACCTCGATATGCTTTTTACATAGCGCTTATTTCAACGCTGTTTATTCTGTATATTGCTTCTGCATTGTTCGAAGGCTCACTGAAATTTGACATAAGCGGAGTTTCCGCTATTCTCCTTGGCTTAACTGCTCTTTTGATAACGACCTATGAATGTGTTCGAATATGGAGACAAAGACTGATTTAGGGATGTTCAAACTTGTTGTACGTTTGTACAAAAGAATTGCATTATATCAGACGCCAAAATCAAACTACAGAGAGAAGAGTGGATGAGAATGGCATCGAATGATAAAAACGCGATCATTAAGAACATACTTGCAGGGATCTTGATGGCAACAGGCTTGTTTTCAGCTACGGTATTTCTTAGCAATTCTTGGATAAAACTTGCAATAGTTGGCTTACTTGTTACCAATGGAATACTCTGGTTGATATTTCAGGGCATCTTGAGAAAAACCATCAAGTACGTGGTACTAGGAATAATGATTTTCACGGTAAGTTTTTCAATATTTGAGAAATACACCTTTTGGAATGCTGGTTCTCCTCCAGCTTTTACACCTTTCCAACCTGGCGTCACAGTATCATACGCAAATATTCTGAACGTTTCCTTGACAGAGATAGTACAAAGTGTCAAGAATTCGCCGGCGTTTGGTCTAATAGGTTTAGAATATCCGGGCATAATCACTTTTGAATCCATGAAGTTGGATACGACTTTTGGAGGCGGAAGCATAGAAGTTTTGTTTTATCAGAAAGCGTCTAATATGGGTTTCAGGTTTGTGTCTAGTAGCGGCCAACCTTATCGATTGTCGATTTTCTCTTGGAATGGTCAGCCTTTTTCAAGTATGTTCCCCCAAAAGCAGACTCCTGAAGAAATACTTGAACGTATTGACAGTTTAGGCTTAAGGTGGTTCTATAATCGTGCTGCAGAAGCCTACCAGAATACGACTGGAAAAATCCCACAGGTAAACGCCTTGCAGATTTCTATTCAATGGGAAAATTACGGTAACTACCAAGGAATAACATTGTTGCTTATAGGATTATATCATAGCACTTTTGTTAACCAAAGTGTTTTCTTTGCTGATTTTCAGCCAGATGGAACCTTACTTTATCTAAACGTTGCCCCTTAAACTACGTCAATTGAATTAGTGCAATAAAGTTTTATATGGAAGTTCAACTTTCCCTAGAAAAGTTAGTCGGCAGGATTCCCGACCAGAACAAAGTTGGGAGGGAGAAAAATGGCGGATATACTTTTAACGGCTGATAGAACCCTCATGAGCAATTATCACAATAACGAGTTCCTGGGGTTTGGAACATGCGCTCCTCCAAACTTCCTGCCCGAATGGTTCTATAGCTTCCTATTTTTCCCACCAATAAAAGAAAGCAAAGGAATCCCGGCGGCAGCACCCTACGGCTTAAGAAAAATTGAAGCCCAACTGCTAAAGGAAGGCTTTGACGTAGCAACAGTAAGACCTGATCACATAGAAGACTACATCACCAGCGCAAAAGTATTAGGCGTCCATACGATGGACCCCTTCGGCTTAGGTCCAGCTTCCACGACGCTTGCAGCCATTTTTAAAAAAGAACCATACTTAGCAAAGTACTTCCAAATTTTACTCAGCAATCCCGCAGTTAAGAAAGCGAAGAAGCGTGGGTTGAAAATTATAATTGGAGGTCCAGGCGCCTGGCAGTTCCGATACAGGCAGAAATTTGTTGAAAAGCACGAAATAGACTGCATAGTCGAAGGAGAAGCTGAAAAGGTTATCGGCAAATTCTTCAGAGACGCCCTTGAAAGCAAGGATTTACCAAAATATTATGAAGTTAGCGTCAGCGAAGCACCTGCCTTGGCAGAAATCCCAGACATAGTTAATCCTTCAATCAATGGTTTAGTCGAGATTGGCAGGGGCTGCTGCAGGGGCTGCGAATTCTGCAATGTAACTTTGAGGCCTCTGCGTTGGTATCCACTTGAGAAGATAAAGCGGGAAATAACACTTAACGTTACGTCTGGAAAAGTAGGTGGATGCTGTCTTCACGCGGAAGACGTAATGCTGTATGGCTCAAGAAACACGAAGCCAAACGAGGAGAAGCTTATAAAACTTCACGAGTTCGTAGTGAAAAGCAATAACGGCGGAATAAGCTGGAGCCACTGTTCCCTGGCTGCGGTGGCTTCAAACCCGAAGCTTTTCGCAAAACTCTCTGAAATCATACTGCAAAAGCAGGCATGGTGGGGCGCGGAAATAGGCATTGAAACAGGTTCCCGGGAACTAGCTAAAAAGATCATGCCCGCCAAAGCGCACCCGTTCAAGGCGGAAAAGTGGCCAGAAGTTGTTAAAACCGGTATGGAGCTTATGCATGACAACAGGCTGGTTCCAGCATGCACATTAATCGTAGGGCTCCCGGAAGAAACAGAGGACGACATCATCAGAACAATAGAGCTGATGGATGATCTTAAGAATGTTCGAAGCTTGATTGTGCCCTTATTTTTTGTTCCTTTGGGCCGACTAAAGCAGAGAGACTGGTTCAAGCGCGCGGAATTAACCGACTTGCATAAGCAACTGCTGTTTCAATGCGTAGAGCATGATTTCCGCTGGGTGGATGACCTGCTGGATTTATCGTTCAGAGACAAATGGTACGGGCGTTTCTTGCGAGAATTCTATAGAGGCTTTGCAGGAATCGCCAAACGCAAAGTAAGGCAAATAGAGCAACCGCTCGTTTTAAATGGCTAACCTTAAATACTTTTGTGGAACTCTGCATTAATGCTCTGGTGTGCCGCCGTAGCTCAGCTAGGTAGAGCGGCTGGCTGTTAACCAGTCGGTCGTAGGTCCGAGTCCTACCGGCGGCGCTTCTCGCACAAACTCACTGTAAACCTTTCCTGTTCCCAAGGCTCCCGTTTTTACTACGTGCTTTGGAAACAGTCGCCGGTTCCATGAATAATGAATTAGTCCTTGTTTGCTGCCTTTCACTTCTGACACGCCTACATTCGCGCATACAGTTTACTGTTTTAGCATTTTTTCTTTTCTTCCATTTTTGCTTAAAGCTTCTGGCTAATTGGTTTATGATACACTTGAAAACGAAACTTCAAGATTCAATGAGGCTGAAGTGTTTGATGAAAGAATGCTGATGTGTTTTGGAAAGGTGCTGAAGGTTTATTATTCAACTGAACGCTAAGTATTTTTCTCGGCGTAGCAGTAGGTCTTGTATCCTGTTAGCATCATAGCCGAAAATTCCAAGTAATGTGTCTACGGCAGAAAACAGCAACTGCAAGTATTTTTGCGCGCGCTTCAAAAAACAAGAAAAAAAGCTGTGTTGCCGTTACTTAAGACTGAGGCGGATTTGCCGCTTCAACACGAACTTTTATCCCGCCTATCCGCGGCGCCAGAAAATTGTATACAACCGCAACTATCAAGCCTTCTATGAAGCCTAAGACAAAGGCTACTATAGGCATTATGATAATCATGAAAGAGCCGAAGATGAACAACCAGCCAGTTCCAGGAAGGTTTCGCAAGGTGATTGCAGCGTACGGCAACCAGAACAGGCTCATGAGTACAGCCATCACGAAGGCGATAACGCCTGAAACTGCGCCGCTCATAAGGGCCAAAGGCACAGGCGAAACTGACCTTATCGTTTTTTCTTCCATAAGTCTTGACTCCACAACTTCATCTGCTTAATGAACTATTAAAGTTTTGCACGCCTCTCAGACGAGGCAGTCATATGTGTAATGTTGTCTCTGAAACATGGAAAACAGTAATCAATAACCCAGCTTTTTTGCTTAAACCTTATAACACCATTGCATTAACGTAGTCTTATGGTACTAGCCGATGTTGTTTCAAACGAAAAGCGTTCTGTTTTTATGCTGTGCAACGAGGCAATAGTCCGAGGCGCCATAGAAGCCGACGTTAAAGTGGCCGCTTTCTATCCCGGCGCACCCACATCCGAGGTACTTGACACATTCTCTGACGCCGCAGACTATTTTGACTATCACATGGAGATCTCAGCAAACGAGAAGGTTGCTTTGGAAGTATGCGCAGGCGCCGCGTTTGCTGGACTACGCAGCTTAACAGCGATGAAAAGTGTTGGGCTTAACGTAGCCTCAGACACACTTTTGGTACTAGGCTACACAGGTGTACGCGGTGGCTTAGTAATAGTTGTTGCTGACGACCCACATGCACATTCATCACAGACTGAACAAGATGGTCGATTCTACGCGCCGGCCGCCTACATTCCAATGCTTGAACCATCCTCGCCGCAGGAAGCCAAGGACATGGTCAAGAAAGCCTTCGAGATTTCTGAAGCTTACAGGATCCCTGTGATTCTTCGGACAGTCACACGTGTAAACCACCAAAGCGGCATAGTACAACTCGAAGACATTAAACGCACACCATACGAACGTGTCAGCTGGAGTAGCCTTAACGAACAGTACATTACGCTAGGCGCTGTTGCGCGTGAGAAGAAGCTTAAAATGCTTGAACGGGCGCATCGAATCGCCGAATCATTTGAAAAATCCGAGTTCAATACGTTAATAGAGGCAGACACTGAAACTGGTATAGTGACCGCTTCAGTTGCATATCTGTACGTGCTTGAAGCCCTGCGGATGCTTGGTCTCGAGTCGAAAGTTAAGGTCTTGAAGCTTGGAACTACCTATCCTATTCCAAAGCGTCTTTTGGGTCTTTTCCTGAAAACACTGCGAAGGGTAATCGTTGTCGAGGAACTTTCCCCCTTTATCGAAAAAGAAGTTTGCGTACTCGCCAAGGAAGTGAATCCCAAGCTAGAAGTTTATGGGAAACTCTCAAATACATTCTCTGAAGCATGGGAGTTTAACCCCGACATTGTAGCTGAAGGCTTGGCTTCAACTTTGAAGTTACCCTATGCAACGTTCTCTGAAAGGCTGCATACCGCGCAAAAGCTTAAGATGGGCTTGCCAGACAGGTATCCAACGTTCTGCGCGGGCTGCCCGCATAGGGCCACGTTTGTCGCCTTGAATCAAGCGCTTAAGATTCAAGCGTCCAAGGGCATGAGACACTACTTCGCCACAGACATAGGTTGCTACTCTATGTGGGTTTTTCCGCCAATATCACACGCTGACAGCTCGCTCTGTATGGGCGCATCCGTGGGAATAGCCAACGGTTTGGCTCACGCCATCATGGAGCGCCCAGTCGCCGTCGTCGGCGACTCAACATTCTTCCATGCCGCGATTCCAGGAATCGTCAACGCGGTGCATAACGGCAACAAGTTTACGCTCATCGTGTTGGACAACTCCGTAACGGCTATGACGGGACAGCAGTCGAACCCTTCAACGGAGCAGACTGCAGGAGGAAAACTGGGGAAGAAAGTGTCGATCGAAGCCGTTTGCCGCGCGATTGGGGTTGAATTCGTTGAAGTGGTAGATGCTTACGACGTAAAGAACAATGTGGAAATCTTCAGGAAAGCCTTAGAGTTTAATGGTCTCGCCGTCGTCGTTTCCAGGAGAGAGTGCGCACTTTACGCGGACCGTAACAAACGACGCAAAGGATTTCCGATAACACCGTATTCCGTTGACAAAGCGGCCTGCAAGAGGCTATACACTTGTCTGCGGACGTTTTACTGCCCAGCCTACGAGTTGGATGAGGACAGGCAACCGCGGATTTCGCCGGAGCTTTGCGATGGCTGCGGTGTGTGTTCGAGCCTCTGTCCACTTTCATCGATAAAACAGGTGAAAGCATGAGCTTTAACCTTTTCATGTGTGGAGTTGGCGGACAAGGACTTGTCCTCCTAACAAGCGTGATCGGCGATGCTTGCGCTAGAAGCGGCTTAAATGCGGTAACAGGCGAGATGTATGGTTTATCGCAGCGAAGCGGTACAGTTTCAGTACACATGCGCATAGGCGAATCCGTTTTCTCCCCGTTGATCCCATACGGCGAAGCCGATGTCCTCATGGCACTTGAAGCCGTGGAAGCTGTTCGCTATATTGAATACCTAAAAGAGAACGGTATAGTGCTCATGAACAGTCGCATAATGCATCCGCCTGCAGAAACTGCACACTTAATTGCAGACAAAAATGCAAAATACATCACGTTGGACGACGTAATCGGGAGGCTGAGAAAATGGACACGGAACATCGCAATAATTGACGCTTTAAACCTTGCAAAGGACGCAGGAAACATCAACGCCGAAAACGCTGTTTTTCTCGGATGTCTCTCCACGCTTAAAGCTTTTCCTTTAGAGGCAAACATCCTTAAGGCAAGCATAGCCCGCGCTGTTCCAGCGAAAACCGTTGAACAAAACCTTAAGGCCTACGACTTAGGCCGAGATGCAGCGTACAGACAGCTCTGCAAGCTGGTTGATTGTAGGGAAAACGTGTAGACCCGCGTGACTTTACCGTGCAGGTTGGTTGTCCCAAGCCTTCTTCTAGGCGGATGTACGACATGTTCTTAAGACACGTTGAATTAGAGCTCACAAGATTCTGAACAATTCCACTGCATCATGCGTTGTAGCTCGTGATTGGCGTGTTCATGACTTTTGCACGTTTGTTGCAGTTTGTTTAATGCTAGCGTTGAAAGCCTCGCTAGATTTCTGCTTTGGAAAGAAGTTCTTCCGCGTTTTTCAGCGAAATCTTAAGGAACAGTACAGTTATTACCAGCGAAATAACGGCGCTGACCAGCATGCCAAGCCAGAGTTGTGCGAGCTGCCCGAGTGAGACGTTCATTACTTGAGTAACCATGTAAGGGAAAAAGGGTGCCATAATCGCGATTGCCGCAAGGAGACAAACGGCTAAGTTAACCAGCGCCCATGATTGCCGGATCATGCGTGCTCGTGGCGCCTCGGTGAAGTCCGCACCTTTGATTCCGTATGATAGAGACGTGGCGCCTAAGGCAACCGTAAGGTAGATCGCCGTTACGCTGAAAGTCAAAGTGGCCTTGAGTGAAGGGTGAAGAAGCACATAACCTATGGCTCCAGTGATGATTGACACGATAAAAGAGAAGAAAAGGATGAAGAGGTATTTGCTTTTTACGAAGCTTCTGGCCGTAAGCGGTGAAGCATAAATGCGCCATACGGCTTGTCCCTCTTCTCCCGTCATGAAGTTGCCTAGGCTTATAGCCATAACTGAAGGGGGCATGAGGAACACCAAGGCTGAGAGGTAGAGCGTGGAATCGTAGGACATTTGCTCGGCTGACACATTGAGCGACTGCATTAAAGGTGCAATGAGAATGACCACTGGAAGAATGAAAACAGCCATCAGTTCACGACGGCGCGTGAAAGCCCTGAAGTCCTTGCGGAAAAGCGCGGCTTCAGGCTTTGAGAAGCCCAAACGTTCAAGCCAGCCGGCCTTCGGCGCGTAGCCTGCACGCGACACGGTTATAGCCGGCGGCTCGTACAGTCCGAAGTTTCGGTTAAACCAAACGGCCAAACGGAACAAGCCTACAATAAACAAGAGAGAAAGACCCGCAAACGTCAAAGTTAGCAATAGCGCATTTCGCGTAACCCAGTAGAGGGCTATACCAAGCCACATGAAGGGTACGAACCACAGCATATTCTGAGTCGAAGCCAACGTCTGTACGAAGGCTAAAGCTGCGGAGCCCTGTGTCACGTAGAAATATGCAGTGTAAAAGAGTAAGAAGAAGAGAACTGATCCGACGAAGCGCACCCAGACTGCGGCGCGACCCGTGGACTTGTAAACGGCGCCGACGAACCTAACTTGGAGCACACGAAGACTTTCGGAAAGAGCACTGGCCATGAATGCAGCCGCCCAGACAGCAACCACGGTGGCTAAGGCAAGCACCCCTTGACATATGAAGATTGAAACCGTTAACACCGCGCACGTAATGAAGAATAGCGACGCAAGCGGAAAACCGAAGAGGTTTGCAAGGATCGAGGCGAGCGTATGCTCCTCCCAAGTAATGGGCAGCCAGTACGGCGGCTGCGAAGAGGCAGATACACCGCTGCGTTGGATCTGCTGAAACGTTGTGAACACTAGACTGTACAATAGAACTATTGTTGGAAGCGATACGAGCAAGTTCTCCAGCCCGAAATATGTTGAAGCTTGCAGTTTCACATCAACATTTCCGAGCTGCATGTAAATGAGTCCGGCAACGATGCCGACTACTAGCCCAAGGGCTATAGCGATGCTGTAGATCAAATACGTAAGCAACCGGTTTTCCGCGTACCGCGAAAGTTTCTGTCCTCTGATAAGCCTTCCTGATTTTCGGTCTACATTAACAAGGTGGCGAACGCGCTTCCAATTCATCTGAGAAGCTCCTCAACAACGGCTTTTATGTCGCTTGTGCCCGTTAGTTTAAGGAAAACATCCTCCAACCCTGAGTCTGGGAGGCTTGCCGCCTCTCTGAGCTCGTCAACTGTTCCGAGCGCCAGCAACCGGCCATTGTACATTATGCCTATGCGGTCGCAAAGAGCCTGCGCAATTTCAAGCACGTGGGTCGACATCACCGTCGTGACACCTTGGGACTTGAGCTCCTGCAAAAAATCCTTAACGATGCGTGCTGCGCGGGGGTCAAGTCCGTTCAACGGTTCATCCAGAATGAGAAGCTTGGGCCTGTGCAGAAAGGCTGAGATTAAGGCAATTTTACGTTTCATTCCCTCCGAGTAGCTGCTTATCATGTCGCCTTCTCTGCCTTCAAGCTGAAAGGCTTTTAGGTAATCGTTTATGCGGCTTCGTTTTTCAGACAGTGGGACATCGTAAACGTCGCCTACGAAGTCCAAGTATTCGGCGCCTGTCAGAAATTCGTAGAGACGCGGCGATTCGGGAGCGTAGCCAACAGACTTCTTTACTTCAAGCGGATACTTTACCACATCCATTCCTAGCACGCGGACAACGCCTCTATCTGGCTTAATTAGTCCGATAAGCATTTTCAGAGTTGTGGATTTTCCAGAACCGTTGGGTCCAAGTAAACCGAAAATTTCGCTTTTCTTCAACGATAAGTTAAGGTTGTCAACCGCTACGATGTCACCGAATCGTTTCGAAACATCTTTCAGTTCAACGGCAAACATGTTATTCATGCATTTCAACCGTACGTGTATAGAACACCTGACGGTGTAATTAAATTTACGAGCGAAAATGCAACAGGACCGCAGAAAGAAGGCATCACTGTTGCTTATCCAAGGTTTCGTTCACTAAGCTGTCGACTCGTTGAATATATGGGTTGTCTCTTGGAACATGCTTGAAGTTCACCGACTTAAAACGCTGTCTTAAAGCTTGTACTTTTTCCCACAACCTCTTCAATTCAGATTTCCTCACTGCATACTCGCCCGTTAACTGTTTTACTGCAAGTTCGCTGTCTAAGTAACAGTTAACGGTAGAAGGCTTAAGCGTCAGCACATGTTCCAGGGCATCGATGAGCGCCTCATACTCTGCTTGGTTGTTAGTGCGAAATCCCAGGAACTTTGAGCAGACCATTAGTATGCTGCCGTCTTCTGACAATACCATGAAGGCGGCGGCAGCGGGTCCAGGGTTCCCTCGTGCACCGCCGTCGGAGTAGACATAAAGGGTACTAGGCATACTATGTATTTGGTCTCTGACATTATTAAGCAGCACGCACAGTGAGCTACTCCTCTCACTAAAGGGAGTTTTCTGCTTTTTCCACTAGGCTCGATCCTACTCAAGCGTATCTTCTTATGTGTGTATAACGTAAAAACCTGCGCTTCCTCTGCGGGGGCGTTTTGCGTGGAAAATCAGAGGAGCCGTCGTTTCTGCAGATGCAGTTCGATCTATAAAAATAAATAGTCGACGACGCTGTGATCTACGTTGTCCATCTTTAGGTGACGGTTGAAGGGTTGATTGAGGTATGCTCGTAACGAATAAGGACGTTTTGGTTCCTGCACGAAATCGCGGTTATGCCGTCGGCGCATTCAATGTTCAAAACTTGGAGAGTTTGACCGCTGTTGTTTCAGCTGCTGTGGAAGAGCGGTCGCCGGTGATTGTGGCAGTCACGCCGAGTGCGATCAAGTATGCTGGTTTGCAGTTTATTGCCGCACTTGGTAGGACGGCTGCAGAGCTTTCCGACGTTCCAGTTACGCTTCATTTGGATCACGGAGAAGACTTTGAAACAGCGTTGAAGTGCATCGAGGCAGGGTTTACCTCTGTGATGATCGACGGTTCCTTCCTGAAGTTTGAGGATAACGTTGCATTAACGCGGCGCGTTGTTGAAGCTGCGCGCCCAAAAGGCGTTTCTGTGGAAGCTGAGCTTGGGAGACTCGCAGGCGTCGAAGAGCGGACTGTCGAAGAAAAAGCAGCCATTCTGACGGATCCCGACTCTGCTGTGAAGTTTGTTGAAGCCACAGGCGTGGACGCTTTAGCCATTGCCATAGGGACATCGCATGGCGCCTACAAGTTTAAGGCCGAGGCGAAGCTTGACATTGAGCGGCTTAAGCTTATCAGTGAACGGATAAGTATCCCGCTTGTGCTTCACGGGGCTTCTAGCGTTCCGCGCTGGCTGATTGAAAAGGCAACCAGATACGGCGCAGCGCTTGAAGGTGCGATGGGTATCCCTGAAGATGAGATAAAGAAGGCAATCGCGTTGGGCATAGCAAAAATCAATATTGACACGGACCTGCGTCTTGCGTTTACTGCAACAATACGCGAGGTTTTAACGAACACGCCTAAAGAGTTTGACCCGAGAAAGATACTTGGACCAGCTAGAGAGGCTATGAAGGAAGTTGCGAAAAGCAAAATGCGCCTTTTCGGCAGTGCCGGAAAAGCAGAGAAGTGACAAGTCTTGAAAGTCGGCATACTAAGCGGTGGAGGCGACGCGCCAGGAACCAACGCTGCCATCCGAGCCATAGTGCGCAAGGGTATTAAACAGTACAGCGACGAGTTCATAGGCTTCAGAGATGGTTGGCGCGGCCTACTCGGGGGAAACTATTGTGAACTTAACCTTGAATCCGTTGCTGGAATCCTTACTCGCGGCGGCTCAATTCTCGGGTTTTCACGCACAAACCCGTTCAAGTATGATGATGGCCCAGCAAGAGTCGTCGAAAACGCACGACGCGCTGGTGCAGAGGCGCTGATTGTTATAGGCGGCGACGACACATTGACCGTTGCCCATAAGATGGGCAGCTACGGCATTAAATGCGTTGGTATACCAAAAACGATAGACAATGATCTTTACGGAACAGACTACACGTTTGGTTTCAACACGGCGGTTACAACGGCAACGGAAGCACTTGACAGGCTTCACTCTACTGCTGAGGCTCACCAAAGGGTTATAATCCTTGAGGTAATGGGGCGCTACACAGGCTGGATTGCGCTTGAAGCTGGACTTGCAGGTGGTGCTGACGTCATTCTGATTCCAGAAAAACCCTTCGTTGTCGAAGAAGTTTGTGAGTACATTAGACGTCGTCAAAAACGTGGCAGAAATTTTAGCCTTGTAGTCGTCGCTGAAGGTGCTTACCCAAAAGGGGGGAGAGAAATAGTTTACGGAAGCGGCATCGACGAGTACGGACACGTGCGTCTCGGCGGGGTAGGCTACTTCCTTGGTAGGGAAATCGAGAAATGCATGAACGTTGAAACACGCGTCGTCGTCTTGGGACACATTCAACGCGGCGGGACGCCCACAGCCTTCGACCGAAACCTTGCCACCCGCTTCGGTACAGCCGCCATCGATTACGTGCATCAAGGGCTTTTTGACTGCTTGACGGCGCTCAGAGGGAACAAAATGGTGCCTGTTCCGCTCGGCGAAATCGTTGGAAAACGGAAAACTGTGGACCCTGAACTTTACGAGATCGCCAAAGTGTTCTTCGGCTAAACCTGAAGCTATTAGACGCACCTATTCTCTTTTTTAAGCAGCCGAACAAGCATAGGCATAAGCTCGTAGCCATTTTCGATCACGCCGAGGCTTCCATGCTGGCACGTGCGCTCGCAGAATTTACATATACCGTCGTCAGCGATTGAGCCGCCTGAAACCAGCACGGGTACTGGCGTGTCGCTGTGAATCTTCAAACTGCATGGAGTTGCATGGTCAGAAGTAACGCAGAAAACATGCTCTCTAAGGTTTATCTCCTTAAGCAAGTTGCCGAAGAAATACTGATCTATGATCGAAATTAACTCTGCTTTGCGGTGGCAGTTTCCGTCATGGCCAGGCTCGTCTGGGCCTTTAAGGTGAATGTAGAAGCAGTCATACATTGGAAGAAGCTCAAGAAGCTGCTTAACCCGAACTACGCAGTCACTTTTGAGGTCGCCTGACGGCGGCGGAACCACAGATGCATGCATACCTACAAGGCGCGCGATTCCGCGTTCGGCATGCATGTCCGTCAAGGCGGCAAATCTAACGTTGAACCTTTCATTGATGTCGTGGAACCTTGGAAGCAAATGTGATGCGTCACGGGTTAAAACGACATTTGCCTTAAGCTTTCCCGAGGCCGCACGTTTTCGGTTAACCTTATGGTTCTCCCACAACAAATGTGTTTTGTCAATAAATTCATTAACCAAATCCGCTGAGACCCGCGCCTCTTCTGTGTCGTCAAGAGGCATGCATCGTTGAAGCAGCATTTCGAACTCTTTTTTCGCAACACCGATGCCGTTGACAACATCATAGGCGGGGTCACTGTTACTAATGTTACTCGAAAGTTTATGGCTCTTGCTTCTTATAACCAAAACTGCCCTGTGGCCAATAGTGTTCCTGAACTCAAACGTGGCAGGATGCGATTCAAGCGTTACGCCTTCGTTAGCCGCGTGGCTTAACGCTTCCGCCTCCTCGGTCGTCAACGTACGCGCAACCCTGCGGTCGAGAATTCGTCTTCCCTCACCGAGCGTCGCAAAGTTGCATCGCAACGCCAAGTCACCGTCAGCCAGCTCTATTCCGGCACCAACTGCCTCGATGGCTCCTCTTCCTGTACTATGACTGAAAGGGTCGTAGCCCAAAAGCGAAATAACCGCCACATCACTTTCAGGTGCGATGCCCTTTCTTACAGAGTACATTAACCCTGTTTTTCCAGCGCTGGCCAAAAAATCCATGTTCGGGGTACGCGCCACTTCGAGAGGCGTTTTGCCGCCCAACTCGTCAATGGGCAAGTCGCCCATTCCGTCGATCACAACGTAGATTAACTTGGCCAAACGGTTTTCCTCTGCTCCAAGAATAAGCGTTTATTCGGTTATTATTCTTTATTTTCTTTTTGTCTGGAACATGTATTCCTGCATGAAGCATGGCGTGTTTTTTGCCGTCGCAGCACAATGTAGGTTTTCCGCTTCTTCAGCTTTATGATTCACACAACTGTTTGTACAAATCCTGCTACAACGTCTTTAATCGATTGAATAAGCGGGTACTTTATTTCAGACGCGTCCTTTATGTTTCTGAGCCTTTGGATACGGAAGTATATGGGTGGATGCGGGTCAAATCCTATCCATTCCTGCGTGCGATAGGAAGATGTGCGCTCGTAAAGGAGCTTCTGAAACCCTATTTTCTCGAGAGCGCGTGCGAGCGTCTCCGGTTGACCAATTACAATGGCCGAGATAAGGTCGGCTCGTGCTTCGAAGAATTTTGCCACAAAAAAGATTACAGTCATGATTGCCCAGTAATACAGAAAGAATAGGAAGGAAACGAAAAGTACTGGAAAAAGCGGGAAAAGCACATAGAATCTGAATAGAAATTCCCCAGCCGTTAACCCGAAAAGGATTAGCGGGTCACGCCCTTTGAGATGCCCAAACTCGTGTCCCAGCACGCTGAGCACTTCTTCCTCATTTAACTGGACAAAAAGCCCTGTTGTTATCAAGACGACGCCATGCTTCGGGCTTGGTCCTGAAGCCGCTGCGTTTGGAACCATATTGTTTGAAACGACGATCTTTGGAACGGGGTAACCGAACCTGTCGGCTACACGTTTAACCAGCTCGTAAACGTTAATTTTTTTGACTATAAGGTTTTCTGGTTGGCATATTATGCCGTGCTTTTCCAAGATTTTGCCTGCTTCTGAACAGCTGACCTCGCCTTTTTTCCTTATAACCTCGTTGTAGATCTCCCGTTTGACTGATAGAAGCTTATCCTTGGAATACGTTGACATGAACTGTTCAGTAAGCGCCAGAGGTATGTGATACTGAAGGATGTGTATTAACGGGTTCTTCTCAGTAATCGTCCACTCCACTGACCTCGCGATTATCTTGCTGGAAAACAGAACGATCACGAACTGCGCAGCGATCAGGACAAGCGGTGCAAGCCAGCCTATCACGAGGAAGAGAACCATGCCTATAGTTATGAAAACTATGAACAACAGTATCTGCGTTTCCAACAGCATTCGGTTGAGTGGTTTTTCCTGTTTCTGGAACTCTTCCGGGACAATATTTTCGCCTTCGCGCCATGCAAAGTATAGGGTTGTCTTCCGCGTTTTCTCCTCGAACATTCTTACTGCAATGGCTATGTCCTGTTTTGCTTCTTCGATTAACGCGGTTCCTGCGCCTGAGCTAATCGGCGTTAGCGTGACCCGTATAGGCTTCATCGCTGTCACGTTAACCCTGACGGCGTCTCTTCCTTCGCTGTCGAGAACAGTATATGAAAGCTCTAAACGTTCTTCGACGGTTTTTTTCTCAATGCTACTAAACCTTCGTTTCTGCAAAAGCAAATACTGCGTGTGAATGAAATCCAGAAGCGTGCTCGCGTAGGCGTCTGGCACTTCAGTTTCGATCGTGTAAGAAATGCTCTGCTGCGTCATTCTTCTCAAATCGTCAGACACATTTCCTTTAGCCTACGTTTTTATATCTTTTGCTGACGCCGTGTCTACGGAAACAGAGAATGCATAAATACGAATCTGCAACATCTGTCTGGCAGTGAGGGTGGGCGATAAAATGCGAATCGGCTTCTTCGTTTGGGAGTATCCGCCGAAACTCGTCGGTGGTCTTGGAACATACGCAGAGTACATCACGCAGGAGTTTGTAGACATAGGCCATGATGTTTCCGTCTTTACACTTAACGATGGAAGCCTTAAGACACGCGAAATTCTTAAGGGCGTAGAAGTTCATCGGCCTCTAATTGCTGATGCAAGCAATGTTTTCCCCTTCTTTGTTATCGACGACTTAAAAAAGTGGGGTACAAACATTAAATTTTTCAACGACATCTTCATCTACAACATACTTAGTGCGACAAAATTCGTTAATGGACTAATAAAGAAGGAGAAATACAACTTCGACGTGATCTGCGTTCACGACTGGTTAAGCAGCATCTCGGGGCTTGTCATAAAGAATGAGCTGAAGATGCCTGCAGTCTTTCATGTGCACAGCACTGAATGGGGCAGGGCTGGCGGACAAGGTTCAGAGGTCGTCGGGCACCTCGAGAATGCCATGGCTCAAGGTGCGGACAGAATAATAACTGTCAGCTACGCCATGCAGCAGGACTTAGTCAGACACGGGTGGCCACAATCGAAAATCAGCGTCGTCTGGAACGGTGTTGACCCTGAAAAGTACAGCATAAAACGCTGTGACCCCGAGGCTGTAGCTGCAATTCGACAGAAATATGGGATTCCAAAGGACTGGAACATGTTGCTCTTCATAGGAAGACTTTCATGGGTTAAAGGCGTCACAAACTTGCTTCAAGCAATGCCTTCAGTTTTGAAGGAGTACCCTAATACGAAGCTCGTCATACTCGGGAAGGGAGAACAGCAGGCAGATATCATGGAAACTGCTGAGAGACTTGGAATCCGAAACAACGTGGTTTACAGGTTCGACTTCGTCTCAGAAAACGAGCGCATACTGCATTATGCTGCTGCAGACGTATGCGTTTTCCCGTCAGTCTACGAACCCTTCGGTATAGTCAGCCTTGAAGCCATGTCCATGGAAAAACCCGTCGTCGTCGGCGCACGCGGCGTGGTAGGCTTTAAGGAGCAAGTCATAACTTCAGGTCCAGACCAGAACGGGATTCATATAAATGGCGAAGACCCATCGGATATCGCATGGGGCATAAAAGAGACATTGCGAAACCCTGAGAAAGCCAGGAACTGGGGAGAAAACGGTCGAAAGCGTGTGCTCGAATACTTTACGTGGCGTAAGGTTGCCGAAGAAACTCTTAAAATCTATCAGTCGCTTCTTTGACTTGTTGCAGTGCATGCTGAACCGCGTATGCTTCTATGTTGCAAGTGTCTCTGCCAGCTTCAGCAGGTCTAAGTCTATGGGCTTCGATTTCCCGCATGTCTCTTTAAGGCTTACGCTTGTTACTTGTCCAGACTGAAGTCCCACAATGCAGTTTCCGCGGCCGCAGCAAAGTAGCTCAATCGCCTTTTCGGCAAAAAGGTTTGCAAGAAGCCTGCTTCGTGCTGTGGGGCTGCCTCCGCGTTGCGCGTAGCCGACGATCGAAAGCCTCACTTCTGCCTTGGTCAACTCCTCAATTTCCCTCGCGACCTTTGCAGTGTCGCCTACTCCTTCAGCTGCAACGATTATCCCTGACCTTTTGCCCTTGCGTGAGTTTTCCCGAATGACTTCTACGACGTGGCTGAGCGTATACTCCTTCTCAGGAATGAGGATGACTTCAGCACCAACAGCGATTCCAACGTTCAAGGCTAAAAAGCCTCTTTTTCGACCCATAACTTCAACGACGAAAAGTCGCTCATGCGATATGGCAGTGTCTCTGATTTTATCGATCTCTGAGACTGCCGTGTTGACTGCTGTGTCAAAGCCCACGGTTTCATCGGTTCCATAGACATCGTTGTCTATGGTTGCGGGAATACCAACTATCAAACAAGCAGTTCTTTCACTAAGTTCAAGCGCGCCTTTGAACGACCCGTCGCCGCCTATGACAACAAGTCCTTCAATGCCGTGTGCCGCTAACGTTTCAGCCGCTTTATCAAGACCAGAATCAGACTTGAACTCTGGGCATCTAACTGTGCGAAGAATCGTTCCGCCAAGCTGAATTATTCCCCCCACTGAGCGGGGCGTTAAACGCTTAAACGTATCTGTAAGCAAGCCTTCCCAGCCTCTTTCGAAGCCGATAACTTCAAGTCCCGCAGAATGCGCAATGCGGGTTACCGCGCGTATCGCAGCATTCATACCTGGCGCGTCGCCGCCTGTTGTGGTAACGCCTATGGTTTTCATGTTAATCGACCTGAAGCTTGTCAATGTGTAAGTGTCTTTCATGTACTTAGAGGTTTCCGAGGCGTCTTTATGTTTCCCGTTTATGTATCATAAACGCAGACAAGCTGAGGCGCGCTGTTTATCGGAGTTTCAAACATGGTTTTTCAGCATTAGCATAAAAGAGTAGGGATGAAACCATATGCTTGTGGCGCAAAGATTTTAACGTAGTTTCCATTCTTTTTGATCGAGGATTGTTTCTTTGTCGGGCGATTACATTGTTGTCTTGGCTACGTTTTCAAGTCGCGAGGAAGCTGAACGCGTGGCGAACGTTTTGTTGCAGAAGAGGCTTATTGCTTGCGCAAACGTTCTTGGACCTGTTTCTTCGCTTTTTTGGTGGTCTGGAAATCTGGATAACGCTGAAGAGTTTTTGGCGATTATGAAGTCAAGAAAGGTGCTTTTCGGTGAAATCGCACGCGAGGTGAAAGCTTTACACAGCTACGCGATTCCTGAAATCATCGCTCTTCCCATAGTTGCTGGTTATGAGCCTTATTTATCATGGGTGGGCGAGTGCGTAACTCTTGGCTAAACCGGTTGCATGTACATTTTTGTGCTGAAAAGCCTTAAATAATACATTCAGGGATGTTTGTAAGCGTAAAGGTGCGCTTACAAATGGGGTATAGCGTTTGGCTTAGAGCGACAGACTTCAGAAACCGCCCAGCGAAAGGTCACAATAAAGTATAAGCGAATTCGTTCTAAGCAGGCGCCTTTAGAAATTTTTGAAAGGCTTCAAGCGAACCACGACTGTGTTTACCTTCTCGAATCTCTAGAGGGCCCGAGAAAACTCGCGCGATACTCTTTCATAGGTTTCAGCCCCGCGTTTACGCTACGTGCAAAGGGAAATCATGTCATAGTTAGGGACAACGACTCATGTAAAATCTACGACGAAAAGGTCATTGACCCACTTAGTCTCGTCGAGAGCGCTGTGATGAATACCGCTGTGTTAAACAACGCCTTCCGGCTTTCAGGCGGCGCCGTGGGATATGTTGCATACGATGCTGTCAGGTATTGGGAAAGGCTTCCAAGCTCAGCTGTCGATGACCTTGCTTTTCCAGAGGTCGAGTTCGGAATTTTTGATGACGGCATTGTTTTCGACCATGTTCATGCACAAGCATACTACTATTACACTGTCAGAGACCGTTTTCCAGAGCTTCAAACGCAGCTTTCCACACCTTTGTCTATTTCAGAGGTTTTCTCAAGCACAGAGCCGAAAGTCAACATTTCGAAGGACTCGTTTGAACATGCTGTTTGTCGTGCTAAAGAGTACATTGCTTCTGGCGACGTTTTTCAGGTTGTCCTTTCGAAACGTTACGACTTTCGTGTCGATGGGTGCCTAAGTGAATTCTACAGGCGCCTTCGACGCATTAACCCGTCACCGTACATGTACTATCTGAAGTTTGATGACCGCAGGATAATCGGGGCCAGCCCAGAAATGCTTGTCAGAGTTGAATCTGGCAATGTTGAGACATACCCGATTGCGGGAACATGTCCGTGCACAGGTGACGCGTTCACAGACCAGAAATTGGCAAGGCATCTGCTAGTGGACTCGAAAGAAAGGGCTGAACACGTCATGCTTGTTGACTTGGCAAGGAACGATGTTGGCAAGGTGGCGGAGTATGGCTCAGTCAAAGTTCCAGAATTCATGAAAGTGCACAGTTTCAGTCATGTGCAACACATAGTTTCTAAGGTTACAGGCAAGCTTCGCATCGGGCTGAACTGTTTCAACGTCTTCAGAGCAATGTTTCCCGCAGGCACGGTTTCCGGCGCGCCGAAGGTCAGAGCCATGGAAATAATCGAGGAATTGGAGCCCGCCAGGCGTGGACCGTACGCAGGTGCAGTAGGCTACTTTTCCTACAACGGCAACGCTGACTTTGCCATCACGATTAGAACGCTTTACGCGGACGGCGAGAGAGCGCACGTTCAAGCAGGTGCAGGCATAGTCGCGGATTCTAAACCCGAAAAAGAATGGTTTGAAACTGAACATAAAGCCAAAGCGTTGTTGAACGCCTTAGCAAGTTCCAGGGGGCGTCTACGATGAAAGTGCTTATCATAGACAACTACGACTCCTTCGTCTACAACCTTGCGCAGTACGTGGGTGCATTAGGACATGAGGCTGCCGTTTTCAGAAACGACAAACTAACTCTTGAGCACGCGTTGGCGCTTAAGCCGGGCAGAATCATAATCTCTCCTGGTCCAGGTACACCCGAGGACACACGATACTTCGGCGTATGTGCCGAAATCCTAAGGCAAGTTAGCGTCACCGTTCCCACGCTAGGCGTATGTTTAGGTCATCAGGGAATAATACATGTCTTCGGCGGCAAGATTACACGTGCGAAACGATTGATGCACGGAAAAACCAGCCTGATCAAGCATGATGGTAAAGGTGTATTCAAGGGCGTGGCTAACCCCTTTGAAGCAACGCGTTACCATTCGCTAATCGGCGAAAAAGAGTCTCTGCCATCATGTTTAACGGTAACTGCCGAATCGCTGGATACTGGCGAAGTGATGGGCATCCGCCACATAGCCCATCCCATTGAGGGCGTACAATTTCATCCGGAGTCGATCCTCTGCGGGGAGGGCAAAAATATCCTGAAAAACTTCTTAGGGGGTAACTTTTACAAATGATTTGTGAGGGAATACGGAAAGCCGCCTCAGGACTAAACCTTTCAAGTCAGGAAGCTTCTGAAGTAATGCGAGAAATCGCGTCTGGAACAGCGACACCCGCGCAAATCGCTGCTTTTCTTACAGCATTACACATGAAGGGTGAAACTGCTGAAGAGATTGCTGGACTAGCGTTCGAAATGCGCCGACATGCTTTCACCATAAAGCCCTCAATATCAACACCGATAGTGGACACCTGCGGCACAGGCGGCGACCGAATCAAAACCTTCAACATAAGCACTGCAGCCGCCTTTATAGTTGCAGGCGCCGGCGTAGCCGTAGCCAAACACGGCAACAGGTCAGTAACAAGCCGTTGTGGAAGTGCAGACGTCCTTGAGCGTTTGGGTTTAAACCTTAATATGACACCGGAAAACGTTCAGAAAATGATTGAACAAGTAGGCATAGGCTTCATGTTTGCTCCATGTTTTCACCCATCGATGAAACACGCGTTAACGCCGAGGCGTGAAATAGGCATAAGAACAGTATTCAACCTTCTTGGTCCCCTCTCAAACCCTGCATGCGCTGAAATTCAACTTCTAGGCGTGTGCGATGAGAAACTTGTATTTACGTTGGCGCAGGCATTAAGCCGGTTGGGTTGCCGTGAAGCCATGGTTGTTCATGGTATAGGCGGCCTCGACGAGGTCTCAACTATCGGGCAAACAGTAGTTGCGCATGTTCACGGTGGTAAAGTGTCTACTTCAATCATGCGACCAGAGGATTTCGGCGTCAAACGAGCTTTACCAGATGACGTTGCAGGTGGGGACTCTGACCACAATGCTCGGTTGCTTTTCGAAATTCTGTATGGAAAACGCGGTTGCACGGACGCAAAAACCGAAGTTGTGCTCGTTAACAGTGCCGCAGCGATATTTCTCAGTGGAAAAGCTGAGGACTTCACAGATGCGATGGAAACTGCAAAAGAGTCTTTAGCAAGTGGCAAAGCTTTTGATAAGCTGAAAGCACTTGTGAAAGCCTCAGGCGGAAACCTGTCAAGGATCGAGGAGTTTGAAAAAGAAATTGACTGACCATCTTGATGTTTTTGCAAAGAAGGCTATTGACGCTGTTAAAAAAGGCTACTACAACGTTAAAAACGCCGTAAGCCACGAGAGTTATAGCCTGAAGAAAGCGATTCTTGAGTGCGCGTTGGTTCCAGTAATCGCCGAGATCAAGCCTGCTTCGCCTTCCATAGGCGTAATACGCAGATACGTTGAGGCTTCATCCATGGCGATGGAGATGGTTCGTGGCGGCGCTGTTGGTCTTTCAGTAATTACGATGGCTACTGGCTTCGGAGGTTCACTTTCGAACTTGGCAGCTGCACGGAGCGCTGTGAAGGCTCCGGTCTTGATGAAAGACTTCATCGTAAGCCAGGTACAGCTTGAGGCTGCGCATCGTTTAGGCGCAGACGCTGTGCTTTTGATCCAGGGGTTGTTCGACAGAGGGTATAGTGAACTCGCCGTGAAAGACATGGTAACCACGGCTCACGCGCTCAACCTTGAAGTTCTCCTTGAGGCGCACGACGAGCGCGAGTTCAAAGCTGCCTTAGCCACCGACGCTGACATGGTCGGCATCAATAACAGGGACCTCGCAACTTTACGTGTGGACTTAAACGTTACAAGACGAATTCTCGCAAGACACCGATGCCTAGGAAGACCTGTGATAAGTGAAAGCGGAATCAGCACAGTTGCCGATTTACGCTATGTCATAGAAAGCGGCGCAGATGCGGCTCTTGTGGGTTCAAGCATAATGAATGCGGAAAACGTATATGCCAAAGTGCAGGAACTTGCCAATATGCGTGGAGGCGTGATCCTTTGAACCGGTTTACGGATTTTCCAGTCAACGGGAAATATGGAAAGTATGGCGGGCGATACGTTCCAGAAACCTTGATGGCAGCGTTGTATGAGCTTGAGCAGGCGTATGAAGAAGCGAGAAAGGACGAGGGTTTCGCTGAAAAGCTTAACAGTTACCTTTCAACCTATGCGGGAAGACCAACTCCACTATACTACGCTGAAAACTTAACCAAGAAAGCTGGTGGTGCAAAGATATACTTGAAACGCGAAGACCTTGCACACGGAGGCGCACACAAAATCAACAACACTTTGGGGCAGGCTTTGCTTGCGAAGCGAATGGGCAAGAAGCGCGTGATCGCTGAAACAGGCGCAGGACAACATGGTGTTGCCACAGCGATGGCATGCGCTGCCATAGGATTAAAGGCCGAAGTATACATGGGAGTAGACGACATCAAACGTCAAAGACTGAATGTTTTCAGGATGGAATTGTTGAATGCATCTGTGAAACCTGTTTCTTCCGGCTCCAAAACGCTTAAAGACGCCATAAACGAGGCATTGCGCGATTGGGTCACCAATCTCGAATCAACCTACTATCTTATAGGTTCAGTAGTCGGACCGCATCCGTATCCAATGATTGTTCGGGACTTCCAGAGTGTAATCGGCAGGGAAATCCGTGCGCAACATCTTCAACGTGAAGGAAGACTTCCAGAAGCCATCGTGGCCTGCGTCGGCGGAGGCAGCAACGCCATAGGCTCGTTTTTCCCCTTCGAAGATGACGCAAACGTTGCGCTTTACGGCGTCGAAGCCGCGGGACAGGGTGTAGCGTCACAGAAACATGCCGCATCACTTACGGCAGGCGCTGAAGGCGTCTTCCACGGAATGCTCAGCTACGTTCTTCAAGACGCGGATGGACAGATACAGAATACACACAGCATCTCCGCAGGGCTGGATTATCCCGGCGTTGGACCTGAACATTCCTTCCTGAAAACTCTGAACCGCGCAAAGTATGCTACAGCAACCGACGACGAAGCTGTAGAAGCATTCTGCATGCTGTCAAAGGAAGAGGGCATAATCCCTGCGCTCGAACCCGCGCATGCACTTGCCTTCGGAATGAACCTAGCTGGGCAAATGAAACGCAGCGAGTCAATAGTAATCACGCTTTCAGGACGCGGAGACAAAGATGTTGAAACAGTTGCAGAATACCTGAAGCTGAAAGTATCCGCCACTTCACGAATGGAACCGTTTTCATCAGGTGACCTTTATGAGCCGCATCACTAAAATGTTTGAGAACGCCAAAGCACGGGGCGAAGGCACGCTCATTGGTTATCTTACAGGAGGAGACCCTTCGCCCGAATATACGCCGAAGCTTGCGGAGGCGCTGATAAAGGGAGGCGTAGACATAATCGAGCTTGGAATACCATTTTCCGACCCGATAGCCGATGGTCCTACGATCCAAGCAGCAAACGTTCGCGCGTTAACTGCAGGTACAACACCCATTCGAGTTCTGGAAATCGCCCAACAACTCAGATGCAAACACGCGGTTCCAATAGTAATCCTGACGTATTTCAACCCTGTTTTCCGCATTGGTCTCAGCCGTTTCTTCAAATTTGCTCGAGAACGCGGCGTGGACGGCGTTGTCGTCCCAGACCTCCCAATTGAGGAGGCAAACGAGTACAGGGCTGTAGCCACCGCCAATGAGGTTGACACGGTGTTTCTAGCAGCGCCCTCAACCTCTGACAGGCGACTCACGCAAATTGTAAACGCCTCGTCGGGTTTTCTCTATTTGGTCTCGCATTACGGCGTGACAGGCGAGAAGGACAGCGTATCTGAAACAACACTCAGGCTAATCCGTAGAGTTAAACGCTTCTGCTCTACGCGTATTCCTCTCGCAGTAGGCTTCGGCGTTTCAAAGAAAAGGCAAGTTACACAGATGATACAGGCTGGAGCCGACGGCGTCATAGTAGGCAGCGCTTTCGTTAGGATAGTTGCCGACAGCCTTCAAAACCCTGCGTGTGCCGCTGCTAAGTTGGAAGACGCTGCACGAAGCCTCAAAGACGGTGCTGTGTTGAAAACGGCTGAGTGGAAGAATGCATAAACAATAGGCAAGCAGTGCCTTAAGACTGGGAGTCGTTCGCGCTTGGGACTCTTTTAGGTAAAGTTTTATACTGCTGAAGTGCGTCTGTTTATCCTCAGCGGTGGGTCTCAGGCGGGGGGATAGGGGTCCCCTGAACCGTAAACCCCCTATATGACGGGCTAACAGCTGGGGCTGAGGCGTCAAAGGCCGTTAAGACCCTTATTTCCGAAACAATGAATATCCGTCCCTTGGAGCTGGCGGTCGCTGAGCAGCTTCCGTAGGGAAGCTGTCTTCAGCGTTTACCAGGCGAACCTGGCTAGGCTCGGGAGAGAGCAACCTAAGCTTGGACGTTTAGCGCTCAAGGGGTTGCGGATACGAGCGTAGGGGTCAGGGGTCTTCGCGGAGTCTGGGCGTCGAACCTCAGTGACCCACCGCCCTTTCTAACTTTGAAAACTGTGTGTGAATGCATTAATGCTATATCTTTTGGATTTTCCATCCCTCGCCTTTTCTCGAACATGGGAGTCCATATTCGTTGCTGTTATGGCGTGCTCGTTTGCGCGGCAATTTTTGATCTGATCCTTTCGAGTGCTTCCTTTTGCATCTGTATGATGCCTAGCGTGGTGATCGCGAATTTTTCGTTAGTTGTCCTGCGCACTGTACCGGCTTTTATGAGTTCGCTGAGGCGTGTGCTTGTGATTTTTCCGCTTTTTCCAAGCTTTGCCTGAAGTTCTTCCTTTGACAGACCGTCGGTTTCGGTCATTCCAAGCTCGTGTGCAACGTAGGCTGCAAGAAGCCAAAGCAGGAGTGTTTCGTTGTCTGTGATTCTGTTTCTCGGCGCAAGTATGTTTGGTCCTTCCTTGGAGAAGGCGATCAAGCCTGCACAGTCGTCCACAAGCTTCTGCAATTCAACGTTCAAAAGTAGTTTGTTTGCGAGTTCAAATGTGGGGACCAATTTATCGAGGAACTTGTTAAGCATAAGCCAGACGTCCTCAGCTGAGCCAGTGAAAGTTTCTTCAAGACCGTTGTACTTTACGTGCAATGTGATCTCTGCATGTTTCGCAGTCAAGTCGTTTTGCTCCTGATCTTGGGGAGAACTTCGTCTTCGATCCATTTTTCCCCTTGAACTGTCAATTTGAACTCGGGCTTGTTTGGGTCAGGCTTGAACACGTGTCCTCGCTTCGTCATTTCGTTCAGACGTGCTGGAACCATGCTTTTGATGCCGCTTGACTCCAGAAGCTTGGCGATTTGCGCTGCTGTATTCTTCCTTTCTTCTGAAGCGTAAAGTATTAAGCCGACAGCCTCGTAGTGCGTCAGGTTTTCCCTTGTGACAATCACTGGCCCTTCAGTTGTGGTTTCAACGATGCCCTTCAACTGCGAGCCTGAAGGTACAAGCCGACTTGAAACGAGAGTGGAGAGTCTTACCATGAAGTCTTCAGGAAATGTTTCCAAAATGCTGAAAATCTCCTGCGGTGTTTCCCCCTCGATTTCTATTTCTCCAAACGGTGTCCTAATTCGAGCTTTGACATGTTTCACGGTATTTCACCTCTTCCGCTCGAGCTTCTGCCTTCTGCAAGAATATACACGAAGCCCGCGTTAGTGTTCCATCTTCTAACCATTCCTTTTTGAACAAGCTCACCGAGCGTGGTCGCCAAAACGCGTCCTGAAAACTTCAAGTCGTTCGCTTTCATTGCTTCCTTAAGCTCCTCCATCGTTCTAGGGCGCCACTTACCCCAGTCCGTTTCCAGAAGTTTCAAAACCGCTTCCTCGCAAGTTTGCGCTGCAGATACATGTGGATACTTCTGCATAGCAGTCTCAGATGAAGCTTTAGCGGGTTCAGCCTTAACCGTTAACGTTGCTACAGTCTTGGGTCTAACGCTTTCAAAAGCTTTCTCGATGTTCGCAATTATTGTGGAGAGATTCTCAACGACTGAAAGCACATCCGCACGTGCACCTCTGAGCTCAATCTCGCAATCGCCAATTCTAACGCGCAAAGCAAAGCTTTCCTCACTATCCATCTCCATCACTTGGCCCAACCGCTCTTTGCAAGGCGCAGTCCACAGCCTGCTCCAACCACAACGGCATCTTAAATCATCAAAAGATATATGCATGCAGAGCATTTATAAATCAATTCATACAGCAGAATCCTTTTGCCTGTTCAGCTGGTTTTCCCATGTCCCTTCACTCTGTCGCACATCTCATCAATTATAGAGACGTCTCAGATTAATACATAAAGACACACGTTTGAAAGTTTGTCGCGAAGCATCATCGACACAAAGCGCCCTGCCACGCCAAATAATAGGTGCCCCATATTCTCGCCGCGACATCGCCAGCTCCGTGGTTAGCGCACATTCAAATTTAAAGCTATGGAAAATCTTTTAAACGTTCAAAACAGAATATGCTGTCTGATGTCTATGAAAAATAAGAGAGCAATAGGCAAAATTGCAGTAGCTGTCATCGTTGTGATTTTGGTTGCAGCCATCGCAGCAGGCGTTTACGTTGCAACACGACCTGGTCCCGCACCTTCTGAATCTCCATCCCCCTCAGCCTCTGCCAAGCCCGTTAAGAATCCTGACACAATTATCGAGGCAACAATAGGCGAACCTGAAACGCTTGACCCAGCATGGGCATATGACACTGCCAGCGGAGAGGTCATCTTCAACATTTATGACACGCTGATATTCTTCAACCGTGTGAAAGTCGACGATTTCATTCCCAAAATCGCCAGCCAAGTACCTTCGGTCGACAACGGTCTTGTAAAGGACGGCGGAAAAACGATAATCTTCCCAATAAGACAGGGTATAAAGACACACAGCGGCGGAACAATAACACCCGAAGACGTTGAATACTCCTTCGAACGTGCTATGATCCAGGACAGGGATGGTGGCCCCGTCTGGATGATCTTTGAGCCGCTACTGGGCGTCGAATCACTTTCTGAGCTTGGAAACCTAACCGACCCAACAGAGGCGGCACAAGTTGGACAAATGATCGACAACGCCGTACAAGTCGACGGAAACAACGTAGTCTTCAAGCTTGCGAAGCCATATCCACTGACGACTTTCCTGCAGATCTGGAGCCAGACATGGGCAAGCATCGTTGACAAGGAAACAGCCATCCAAAAAGGTGCATGGCCTGGAAACAAGGACAACTGGGTCCAAGTTTTCGAGAAATACCATAACCCACAGGAACCAGAACTTCAAGAAACTGACTGCGGCTCAGGACCATTTATGCTTCAAAGCTGGGAGCACGGTAAAGAAGTATCGCTAGTTCGCTTCGACGACTACTGGGCTGGTCCCGCAAAGATTAAGGGCGCAGTCATAAAAATGGTCGACGAATGGGCTACAAGGAAACTCATGTTCCAGCAGGGTGACGCAGACATAGCCTACGTTCCACGCCAGTACGCAAGCGAAGTTGAAGGGTTGGAGGGAATTCGCGTCGTCAAGAATCTGCCCACTCTACAGCTAGACAATCTGCTGTTCACTTTCTCGATCGACTCGACAAGTGAATACATCGGCAGTGGAAAGCTTGATGGAAACGGTGTGCCCACAGACTTCTTTGCAGACATAAACTTGAGAAAAGCCTTCGCTTACGCCTTCGACTGGGACACGTACATCAAAGACGCCATGCTCGGCGAAGCAAAGCACATTCCAGGACCGATCCCTGAAGGACTGCCATACTTCAATCCAGACCAGCCGATGTACACCTTCAACATGACCTTAGCTGAAGAATATTTCAAGAAAGCCATGAACGGCACAGTTTGGGAGACAGGCTTCACCTTCGATGTGCTCTACAACACTGGAAACGTTCCACGCAAGACCGCTGCGGAAATAATCAAAGCGAATGTTGAAAGCCTCAACCCGAAGTTCCACATAAACGTCAGAGCCGTCGAATGGCCAACATACCTTAAAGCCTTAGTCGGAAGCAAACTGCCCCTGTTCATAATCGGATGGCAAGCTGACTTCCCTGACCCGCACAATTTCGTGCACCCGTACATGCACTCAAACGGCGCCTACGCTTCAGCACAGGGCTACAACAACACGGAAGTAGACAAACTCATTGAGGAAGGCATATCGGAAACAGACCCGGCGAAGAGGCAGACAATATACTATCAGCTTCAAAGCATATACTACGAAGACGTGCCAAGCGTAGTACTTGACCAGCCCTTGGCGCGCCATTGGGAGCGCGACTGGGTTCAAGGTTGGTACTACAACCCAATATATCCAGGAATATACTTCTACGACCTCTCAAAAGGATACTAGCAACACTTATATTCCATCAACTCTTTTTTTTAGCTAATTTGTGAAGGGGTATACTGGAAGGTTTAAACTCGGGAAAAAGGCTTAAAGATGGACCGCGGTCTCAGAGAGTACCTGGCCAAACGGCTCCTGTTGATTGTCCCCACACTCATAGGTGTGACGTTGCTCGTCTTCGCAGTAACCCAGCTTTTCAGCCCTGTGGAACGAGCTGCACTCTACATCAGGGACCCGCGCCAAATCCGTTTTGTGAACGAGATAATCAGCAAGTACGGGCTTGACCAGCCTTTCTACATTCAGTACGTCAGCTGGATCACCCAAGTCCTTCAAGGAAACTTGGGCTGGTCACAGTCGATACATCAACCAGTTTTGGAGACTCTGCTTTCAAGGTTCCCCGCAACCGCCGAGCTTGCAATCTTCGCTGCACCGATCACAATTTTCTTAGGCATATATCTTGGGAAGCTTTCAGCCGTGAAGAAGGACACGTTCGTTGATCATGCAACTCGTGCTTTAGCCGTGGTAGGCTGGTCGTTGCCGTCTTTCTGGCTAGGCATAATGTTGCTTGCATTCTTCTATGGTGGATTGGGCATGTTTTCGCCGGGAAGGCTTAGCCCATGGGCTGAAGTCTTGGTCAGAAGCGGGAGCTTCAAAGTGTATACAGGCTTCTACACGGTGGACGCGGTTTTAAACCTTAACGGCGCAGTCTTGCTTGACGCGCTTTCGCACCTTGTCCTTCCAGTGGCTACTCTTACGATAATAAACATGGCGTTGATAATGCGTGTCATGCGCTCAAGCATGCTTGAACAGCTGGGGAAAACGTACATTACTGCTGCACGAGCACGGGGGCTTGATGAAAAAACCGTTATCAACAAGCATGCAACGAAGAACGCTTTAATCCCGGTGGTCACTCTTTCAGGGCTGTTAACGGCTGGGATGCTCTCAGGCGTAGTGATAACTGAAACCATTTTTGAATTCAAAGGCGTAGGCTACTTCGCCGCTAGAGCAGCTACACAGCTAGATGTCCCAGCCGTTCTTGGTTTCGCGTTGCTTGCAGGAATAATCTTCGTCATCGCTAATTTAATCGTGGACTTGTTGTACGCCTACATCGATCCAAGGATTAGACTCGGGTGACGCATACCGTGGTGAACATTAAGTTTTGGGATAAGCAGAGTCCAAGGATGAAGGAACTACGCTTTATCCTGAAACGGATGAAGAGCAGCCCACTGTCAATCGTAGGGCTTGCAATAGTCGTTTTCTTCACGCTTGTGGCGTTACTCGCGCCTGTTTTGGCGCCGCCGCAACCGAACAGGAACCCTTACATGATTCCGAGGTACGGCTATTCACCAACGCCTAAGCCGCCGAATCCGGTTAACCTCTTCGGCACGACGGAAGGCCAGTACGACCTTTACTACGGGATGATCTGGGGCACACGCGCAGCATACCAAATTGGTGTGCTCGTGGTTGCCATAAGCGCCTTGATAGGCATAATCGTGGGCGGTTTGGCTGGCTACTACAAAGGAGTGTTCGGCGAGGTTCTGATGAGAGTAACAGACATAGTCCTAGCGTTTCCAGGGCTTATTCTAGCCATGGCCTTTGTTGTTGCTTTCGGTCCAGGTCTTAACAGCATCACAGTAGCGCTGATACTAGTATGGTGGCCCTCGTATGCTCGGCTTGTCCGCGGCGAGTTCCTACGTGTGACTGCTGAAGACTTTGTGGAAGCCGCTAAAGCCATAGGCTGCTCAGACCTACGAGTAATGGTTAAACACGTATTTCCCAATACGATTTTTCCATTGGTTATCATGGCTTCGCTTGACATAGGCTCAGTTGTCTTAACGGCGGCCGCGCTTAGCTTCCTCGGGCTTGGAGCACCAGAGGGCTACGCTGACTGGGGCCAGCTTATTTCGCTCTCAAGAAACTACATCACGGGCGCACCTGGAAACCCCTTTGCCTACTGGTTTGCTTACGTAATCCCTGGCATCTTCCTATTCCTTTTCGTGCTTGGATGGAACCTGCTTGGCGACGCCTTCAGGGACATACTTGACCCGATGATCCGAAGGAGATGAAAGAAGACTTGGAGGAAACGCTTTTAGAAAACGAGCAGCTTAAAGTGGAAGACTTAACAGTGAGGTTCTACACTTACGAGGGCATCGTCAAGGCGGTCGAAAAAGCGAAACTCTCTCTTCGGAAGGGCGAAACGCTAGGCGTCGTAGGCGAAACAGGAAGCGGCAAATCCGTTACAGCTTTGACAATCATTGCCCTAACACCTACGCCTGGAAAGGTCGAAGGAGGAAACATATACTTTAGACGCGGCGCTGGCGAAGTCGTTGATATTCTTGCGTTGAAAGAGGCTGCCCTACTTAAGATTAGGGGAAAAGAAATCTCAATGATTTTCCAAGAGCCTAATGCAGCGTTAGATCCCCTTTACCGCGTTGAGGAGCAAGTTGCAGAGGCAATACTGGCTCATAGACGCGCTGAAATGATGCAGAAAGTTGAAGCCCTTAAGCCGAAAGCACTTACCAACAGGTCAAGCCTCCGTTACAGGCTTCCTGTGTTTAAACGGTTTTCCCAGCAGAAACTTCTTCGACGAGTTGTACGCGAAGAAATCCTAAGCTTGCTGCGAACGATGGAAATCCCTGACCCTGAAAGGGTTGTAGACGCCTACCCTCATGAACTCAGCGGTGGAATGCAACAGCGCATAGTCATCGCAATTGCACTTGCATGTTCACCAGTGCTTCTTTTGGCTGACGAGCCGACCACGAACCTTGACGTGACCGTGCAAGCACAGATACTCGACTTGATTCTGCGTCTTAAAAAAGCGTTTGGCTCATCAGTGATTTATATAACGCATGACATGGGCGTCATCGCTGAGATAAGTGAACGTGTTGCCGTAATGTACGCTGGAAGCGTCGTGGAGGTTGCGCCTGTTGTTGAAATCTTCAAGAAACCCCTTCACCCGTACACACAAGCGCTGCTTGAATCCATTCCGCGCCCAGGGTCCCCATTCAAGCCTCTTCCTGGCACAGTGCCTAGTCTCGTCAACCCGCCGTCAGGATGCCGATTTCATCCACGATGCCCGTTCGCCATGGAAAAATGCAAACTTGAGCCGCCGAACCTTGTTGAAGTGTCACCGGAACATCAAGTTGCATGCTATCTTCATACGGCAGGAGAGTGAGACAAACGGGTAACATCGTGGTCACAGAGAACTTGCGTAAGTACTTTCCGATTAGAGGCGGGATTGTCACACGCACTCGCAGGGAAGTGAAAGCTGTTGACGGCGTCAGCCTCAAGATACGCACGGGAGAAACCTACGGGCTTGTAGGGGAGTCAGGCTGTGGAAAAACCACAATCGGCAAGACTATAATAAGATTGCTGAAGCCCAACGGCGGCAAAATCTTCTTCGACGCTAAAGGTGAACTTCCAGACGCGCCGTCGCAGTGCGTTATGACGCAGAACAACATAACCGACGCGAAGGGTGGCAGGCTTAAGGCTTTAAGGCGAAACATGCAAATCGTCTACCAAAATCCTTCAACTTCGCTTAACCCACGGATGCTTGTGAAAGACTTGGTGGCAGAACCGCTTATCGTCCACAAAATATGTCGTGGACAAGAAGTGGAGAAACGCGTCCTCGAAATGCTTGAAAGCGTTGGCTTATCCAGCGAGCATCTGTACAGGTACCCGCATGAGTTCAGCGGTGGGCAGAGGCAGCGGATCGCCGTTGCACGGGCGCTTATTACGCATCCAAAATTCATAGTGCTCGACGAACCAACTTCTGCCGTGGATGTTTCCGTCAGAGCATCACTTCTTCAGCTTTTTAAAGAGCTCCAGCAAACAATGGGCTTGACTTACATGTTCATAAGTCATGACCTTGCAGTTATCGAAGCATTATGCGACACGGTGGGTGTGATGTATCTTGGAAAGCTAGTTGAAAATGCTGATTCTAAAGCCTTGTTCGAGAACCCGCTTCACCCATACACGCAGGCTCTTTTCTCAGCGATACCTATACCTGACCCAACAACTAGACGCAGGCGGATCCTGCTCAAAGGAGACCCGCCGAGTCCAGCGAACCCACCTAAAGGCTGCAGGTTTCATCCGCGATGCAAATACGCAATGGAAGTGTGCACGTTAAAGGAACCTGAACCCCACGAAGTTAAACCGAACCATTTTGTAGCCTGCCACCTTTACTGAGCATCGACTGCACAGGCTGTATGCAGACTGCAGGTACATCACGCTTAAACACTGTCATCGGAGGCTATGTCCGAATGCTTCCGAAGCTTTTCCCTTATGATCTCTGCAACAACTTTGGGGTCAGCTTTACCGCGGACTTCACGCATCACTAAGTTCATAAGCGTTCCAAAAGCGTTCTTGCCGGCGTTTTCAAGCATTTGCCTGTTTTGACTCATCAACGAGGTGACTCTCGCTTCAAGCTTTTCACGAGAAAGCATTTCAAGCCCCAACTGCTCAACCGCGGCTTGAACGGTCCCAGTGTTATGTTTAGAAAGCCACACAAAAACGTCTGCCACTGCCTCCTTAGCTAACCTCCCTGCGCCTACTTGCTTGAAGATTTCAACGGTCTGTGTCTCGGTGACTTTGTGTGTTTCGACACCATCACGTTTAAGCGACTTGAGCGTTTCCGTAAGAAAAGCTGCTACGTTAGTGGCTGAAACGCCTGTTTCAGCCACGATTTCCTCGAAAAGCTTAGCTTGGTCTGAGTCGACAAGTTGTTTTGCAAGCTTATCGTTCAACGCATACTGCTTCTTCAATCGTTCAAGCTTCGCGTCAACCGGCTCGGGAAGAGCCTTTCGGATTCTTTCAACAGTTTCACGTGTTATGCTCAGCGGCGGAATGTCTGTTTCAGGATACATGCGTGCCGCGCCCGGGCGCGGTCTCATGTACCGTGTTGTGCCGTCAGCGTTTGCCGTGCGTGTTTCAGAAGGAACGCCGAGCAAAGCTTCCTTTGCTCTTTCAACCACGGCGCGTAAGGCGTCTTCAGCGTTTTCCACGGTGTCAGCCACGAAAACTATCGCGTCAATGTCGTCAGCGTTTACAGCTCTCTTCAACGCTGCTACTTCATCCATTGTTATTCCGTAGGCTGGCAATTCGTCTGTGTGGAAGATTCCGCCTACCCTGCCCCAGAATTTGGCTCTGTCCGCCAACTCGGAGCCGAAGCGATAGTCGGGTATAAGCTCTTTTTTCAGTAAACCGTTGAACCGTGGAAGCTTCACAGCTTTTACGCATTTTCTTTTTTCAAGCGCTTTCTGAATAACGCTGCACTTGGTTTCGGCGAAGATTTCAGCGACGTCGATGAACTCTTGTTTAATCATGTCCGTGTTTACGCCGCGTTTTTTCAGTTCAGCTGTTATCGCTAGCAGGTTTAGTTGTCGTTGCACTTCAAGCTCCACCACTTTAGCTATAAGCTCAAGCTCCTGAACGCCTTTGATCTCGGTTAACGCGCCCTCGGCTATGGATATGTTCAAGTCTTGGCGTATCGTGCCCAATCCTCGCATCACTTTGCCCGTTGCTCTTAAGGTTCGTCCGATTGCAAGCGCAATTTCCTGGGCTTCAGCAGGCGAGTGGATCACAGGCGCGGTGGCAACTTCGATTAAGGGTATGCCTAACCTGTCAATCCTATAGTACACGCGTTTCCCTTCAAGTTCTGTTCGTGTTTTTCTAGCGGCGTCTTCCTCGAGGCTGGCATGCTGTATGGGCACTGTTTTCGTACCTACGCGTAGTTCTCCATCCAGCGCGATTACACATGTGCGCTGGAAGCCCGTCGTGTTTGAACCGTCAATCACAGTTTTCCGCATGACGTAGATGACGTCGACGGGTTTGGCTTTCATCATGAGCGCCGCAGTTAAAACCGCTTCAACAGCCTCAACGCTTATGGGATGCGGCGGTTCCTCATCCATCTCTACGAGGCATGAAGTTTCTGGGTCGGCTTCGTACACGAGTTCCACACCTTTCTGAAACTCGAAGTATGCTGCTGGGTCTACCTGTCCAAGCTCGCTTTGTGTGGGTCGAAGTCGCCGCAAGAAAACTGTTTCTGGTTCTTTTTTTGAGAGTTCAGGCTTGCAGCCGCAGAAAAGTTTTGTTGAAGTGTTAAGTTGCTGGTGGATTTCAAGTCCCACTTTAAGCCCGAGCTGTGTGTAGTCAAACGTCAAAGCCTGTTCGACCTCCCTCTGGGCTTTCATGTGGAAGTGTGCGTGCTGAAAACTCGCGGGCTACACATTGTGTAAGTAGCGCCGCAGCTTTTTCCTGGCTGGTTGTTTGCCCAAGACTCCACATCATCTTTACGAGGGCGGTTTCGGGAAACATGTCTTGAAGCGGTATGACGCCGAGGCGTATCAGGTCTCTTCCAGTGTCGTACACGTTCATGTTAACTCGTCCCCAAATGCATTGAGAAGTCATAGCGACAATCACGTTATGCTCGACTGCCTTTCTAATCGGTTTCATACATTTTTCGCCGACGTGGCCTAGTCCTGTGCCTTCGAGAATCATGCCTCTACAGCCTTTTTCAACGTACCAGTCGATTATCGCAGGGTTGAAACCTGGGTGAAACTTTACAAGTGCAACATTCTCGTCGAATTTTGGTTTAACCAGAAGCCTTTTCGAGGCACTTCGCCTTTCGTAGTCTTCCGTAAGCATTGTTATGCCGTCGCCTTTTACGCGGGCTATGAGCGAAGCGTTAACAGGTTTAAACGCATCTCTTCGGCTTGTGTGACATTTCCGGACGCGTGTTCCCCTGTGAATTGCAACTGTCGTGTCAGAAACTGTTTCGTGCATTGCCACGGCGACTTCAGCGAACGGCGCCTCCGCTGCAGTCTTCACGGCGCCTATAAGGTTTGTTGCCGCATCGGAGCTCGGTCTGTCTGAAGACCTTTGGGCACCTACTAGAACCACGGGGACAGGCAAGTTTTGCAACGCAAAACTTAAGGCGGCAGCAGTATATGCCATCGTGTCTGTTCCGTGAGCTATGACGACGCCTTTCACTCCACCTTCTACGTGTTCCGCAACGGTTTCAGCAAGCCTTGTCCAATGCGCGGGCGTTATGTTCTCGCTGTAAAGGCTGAAGAGCACTTGAGTTTCAACCTGAGCGATGCGGCTGAGCTCTGGGACCACACCATACAACTCGCTTGCTGAAAGTGCAGAGCGCACGGCGCCGGTTCGGTAGTCCACACGGCTGGCAATAGTTCCGCCTGTGCTTATGACAGCGACACGTGGGAGATGCGTGTCTGACTCAGGAAGAGGCGGCACGGCAAATGCAGGTTTGATGCCTTCGCGAAGCTTTTTCACCTGTGTGTCAGGCGTGACGTGTATGCCGACGTTGTAGCCGCTTGCAAGCTTTATCACGATGTGGCTGGGCAAGCCTGTTTCAGCAGTTGGGAGCAAGGTCCCTTCATATGTTCTTCCCGCGCTCGTCACACTTATGATGTCGCCGACGCTGCAGCCCGCTTGTCTAAGCAAGTTTAACGCGTTGCCACGGTAGCCTGAACTTTCAAGGCCACTCAAAGTTTAAGCCTCCAGCCTCTTGGATACATACACACCGTCGCGTTTGTAGCCGTGACGCATATAATACTCTTTTGTGCCAAGCGCGCTTATAACTAGAAGCTTCCGCAAGCCGTATTCTTCCCGTGCGAGTCTCTCAGCTTCGGCGAGAAGCAGTGTGCCGTAGCCTTTATGCTGCCACGCATTCGCCACGTGTTTGCCAACCGGGACAAGTGGACCGTAAACGTGGAGTTCGCGCACGATGGCTGATGGCGCTGCCGTTATTTCATGTCTATGCGCCTTTTCTGAGGGCACTCTGAGCCGTAAATATCCGACGAGAATGTTTCTTTCCGTGTCCTCGACAGAGAGGAAGTTTTCTTCGCCGCCTGACGCTTCATATGTTTCCCTCTTCACATGTAGGTTCGCCTCGTCTGGCCAAATATTGCTTTTGAGCCAGCGATGTCCTACTTCGCGGCAGCGAATGCAGTTGCATGCGCTACCGGTTTCGCTGAACCTCTGGTGTATAAGCTGTCGCAGGTTACTGTTCTTCACACCTGCTACGATTAAGCCGGCTGGAATGTCACGTTGGACACGCATTATGCGCACCCATCTTGGAATATGCTTCTTCACTTCCGCAATCAAGTTGACAGCCTCCTCCGTCGAGTAAGGCTTATACTTGCCCTGAACGTACCACTCGTAAAGCCGTGTGCCCTTGATTACGAGGCATGGATAAATCTTCAGCATGTCAGGTTTGAAACGCTGGTCGGTGAAAACCTGTTGAAATGCTTTCAAGTCTTTGTCGATGTTTGACCCTGGCAACCCAGGCATCAGGTGGTACGCCACTTTTAAGCCGGCGTCCTTCAAAACTCGAGTGGCTTCCTCCACATCTTTAACCGTGTGCCTTCGACCCACAAATGCATAAATGTCGTCGTCAGGGTTCTGAACGCCGAGTTCAACGCGTGTAACTCCCATGCTTAACAATGCGTCCACTTGGTCTGGCCGTGCACAGTCTGGACGCGTTTCAACAGTTATGCCTACGTTTCGAATGCGACTGTGTTCTGCGTAAAGTTTAGCTTCTTCTAGCGAGTTATTGTCGACGCCGTTCAACGCGTCGAGGCAACGCTTGATAAACCACTCCTGATAGGATAGCTCAGTGGCTGGAAAGGTGCCACCCATGACTACGAGCTCAACCTTGTCAACGCGGTGACCGATTGCCTTAAGCTGCACGATTCGGCTTGTCACCTGCAAGTACGGGTCAAAACCGTACTGGAGCCCACGTAACGCGGCAGGTTCATGTCCAGTGTAGCTTTGGGGCACGCCGAAAGCAGGTCCGCCAGGACAGTAGGCGCACGGTTCTGCTTGAGGACACGCTTGTGGCTTAGACATGACTGCCACCACTGTTACGCCTGAAATCATTCTTGACGCCTTGCGGCGCAGAAGAGGCACGAGCTTGTACCTCTCACGCGGCTTTAACACTTGAATCACTTCGGCGTTCGAAGGAATACGCTTCAACGCAAGCGCCATCGCTACTTCACATTTGACGCGCGCAACATCTGCGGGCGTCGGAGAGTCGAGTTGCAACAGCCGTTCTACGACTTCACGCGCTCCACCAGTTAAATTTGACATGCATTTCAACCTAAGAACGTTTATACTAATAAAGGAAACGCGCAACGGCGAAAAAAGTTCCCAAGCTCAAAAGCGTTGCAGGAAGCCTTCAGCTTCGAAACCTAAAGACGCTCTCGCCTAAAAAACAAAATTGCCTAAACTTAACACTTGTGCGTCATAAACAATTGAAAAACCCGTGCTCGCGAAAACCATGTCGCGGCTACTTTAACGTGCACAAGTCGCAGCAAGGCTTGGCTCGGTTAAATCCAGTTTTGCCCCGGCTTCCGCTGTAACACCATACGTTTCAAGTAGTTTTTCTTACACCTGACTTTGGGGTTTGGACTATGCTTTGGCTTAGCTTCAACCTTGGGCGTTTGCGACCTCACTTTTCCAGCTTTGGAGAGTGAACCATGCGTCGGCATTTTGAATACACCTTCAAACACATAAGCAATGCTGTAACTCTTAAACCTTTACCCCCTCAACCTTCATGTTTAAACCTTGCCGTTTTTGGCGGCTGATACGATGCAGACCATTTGCAGCATTGAACCTTAAGGACTTATTGGGACGGGCTGTATAATTTACTTGCTGGCCGCAAGCCGCGACCGCTTCGCAGTTCTCGCATCTTAGAAGCGAAGTGTACAGATGTATAGTTCATTGTGTTCTCGATTCTTTTGCAATGCCACATTTTTGACGTTAGGGTGTTTCACTGGATTTAACAAGCAATTCAAGAGATGCAGTCATGTCGGCGGCTTCTTCAGGTTTTTTGATGCGCAATGATAGGTTTAGAAGATGGATTTGAAAGGGAAAGAATTCTCGTACGCGGCATTCCGCCTTACTGGGCGCGAGATTTTCCCGTAACATTGCTCAAAGATTATGGCGCAGTTTACACAAGCCTTAAACAGACCGCGCACATATTGTTTCAAGCGTGAACTCGAACGAAAAACCATGAACATTCGCTAGTAGTTTTGGTAATTGTCACATTAATATTTACAGGAATATTTTATGCTTTATCGCGTCAAGTGTGTCTTTGCGCCGCTTCAAGTGCTGACGGCTGGCCAATGTACCGTCACGACGCCGCGCACACTGGGTGCTCAAATACAACGGTTCCGACAGCTTTGCCAAAGCAATTGTGGAATTGCACGCTTGAGCCCGAACCTGTGTCTTTTCCTAATTCTCCGACAGTAACCGATAGCTTCGTCTTCGTGAAATCTGCTGATCACCTTTCTTGTTTTGACGCATTTACTGGCGCAAAGTTATGGAGTTTTCCAGTTGTAAGCTATACGAATTCTGCTCCTGCAATTGTTGACGGTCAAGTCTACGTGGGTTCCGTGGACGGCATTATTTATAGCCTTGACGTTTCTAACGGGTTGCAGGTATCAACTTTCGTAACTGATGATTTATTCGACTTGTCTCCAACAGTTGTTGATGGCTTCGTCTATGTTGAATCATCAAGAGGTGATGTTTACTGTTTTGATGCTAAGAGCTGTTTTAAACTCTGGAACTTTTCGACAGGCGCCGCTGACACAAGTTCTTCTCCTGCAGTTACTGGCGGCTACGTTTATGTGAGCAACGATGACGGCAACGTCTTCTGCCTAAATGCTTCCAATGGCGCTGTCATATGGAGCGTAGTGGTTGATGGCGCCTTAGGTTCTCCCACGTTCTCAGATGGCTCCGTGTATTTTGGTTCCAGTGATGGTAATGTTTACTGCCTTAATGCTTCCGACGGCGCCAAAGTATGGAATTACACAACCGAGTACAACAACAACGGCCCATCTCATAACTACCACTGGGGAAACAAAGTGTCTGACACTGCTGTTGCATATGGAAAGATTTACGTCGGCTCCTCAGACTTCCTCATTTACTGCCTTGACGCTTCTTTAGGCAACCAGATCTGGAACTACACCACTGAGGCAGAGGTGTATTCTGCTCCTTCGGTTGCAGGCGGATGCGTTTTGGTCGGATCATACGATGGTAACCTCTACTGTCTTAACGCCACAAGCGGATCCGAAATATGGCGTTATCCCGTTGGGGTTTTCTCTCCTGTTAATGCAGCCGGAAGCGCGGGTTCTCCCGCGCTCGCTGGGGGCACAATCTACGTTGTCGGCAACGGCGTCATCTACGCTTTAGCGGCGTCTTCACACGCGTCTTCCTTCCAGATAAACGTCAATACAACTGTGGTTGTTGCCGTCCTAGTTATAGCAAGTGCAACTGTCTATGTTGCTCTTACCAAAAGAAAAGCAGGATCACCATAGGCAAAGTAGGTTTTTGCTAAATCATTTAACATTTAGCACACAGCCGAGCTCCAGCTTTGTAGAGCAATACAGCAGTAAGTTATGCATGAAGCATGCGTTAAGCAAAGTTCAAGTACTAATTTGCATGGTAATTGTTCAGTTTTCTCAGCCGTCGAACAAAACATGCGTCAGTCCCGCTGAGTGGTTCAAATTTATCTTTGGACAAAGGTATGCTGTTTACTTTTCGAGTTTGAACAGTTATTGAGGACAGCCGAGAGAACATGTTAACGTTGATCGCTATGCTTTTTAAGCAAGCGCATGCAGGAAGGAGTCATGAATTTAAAATGCAGTGGTCCCAGGCTCGTAGCATATAATGCCAGATCTCTTCGAAACTCGTGCAGCGCACTTCCTTCTTGTCCTTTAAGACAAAATATGGTGTGACATTCTGCACTTCAAACCGTTAACCTTTAAACCTTTTTATGCAATAATTCGCCAATAATTTCGTTTAAGCGGGGGTCGCCGAGCCTGGTCAAAGGCGTAGGCTTCAGGAGCCTATCCCGCAGGGGTTCGTGGGTTCAAATCCCACCCCCCGCACTTTTCACCGAACCCCCCACACTTTTTAGGGGGAGATTACTTGCGTTTTCTGTAGATTTTGTAGCCATCCCTTTCAGTGACATATTCGAATCCCGCCTCGATTAGTTGCTTGTCTTCTTCTATTGTGTGGGCGACCCTGACAGTGTATTCGTCGTCTCCGAAGTCGACGAGCTGCGTGTAAACAAGCGTGTTGTTAATGTTCTTATGCCCCAGCACTTTCATGACATGAGGGATGATTTTGGTTTTGTGAAGCCTCAATGGGGCTTGAGGCGTCGCTAGAATGTACGGGGCTAAGTTTGCTGCTGAAGCTTTGCTTTTTTGGGCTTATGGACAGCTGTAGTTTCTCAATTCTTTTATTTCATGAATTTCAATCGAGTTGCTTGCATGTTCCTGTCTGGTTCTTGTGGCTGAAGTGAAAAGGACGGTTTCTTCATCTTTCACGAGTTGTATTTCATAGAGTCTGTTTGCGACAGCTCGAATTCTGTCTTTTTCTTCTCGATAGTCTATTTGAACAGGGTGAATGCCGTACACGAGTTGTAGTTGTCGCTTAACTTTTGCGTCTGGAGTGACCGCGATTGTTGGTTGAGATAATCTGAAACGGGCGATCATCCGAGCGGTGTAACCTGAGCGCGTTAGGGAAATAACCTTTTGCACAGGCATATTCTGGCAGATTCTTTGGACGGCTCTGCTTACGGTGTCTGAAATGTTGATAAACGCTGCGTCTTCCACTTTGCTTATGATCGCTTTCTCTGTTTCTCTTGCCACACGCGCCATCACTTTTACGGCTTCAACAGGATAGTGTCCCACGGCGGTTTCCCCTGAAAGCATTATGGCGTCAGAGCCGTCGAGTATGGCATTAGCCACGTCGCTGACTTCAGCCCTTGTAGGCGTTGGCTTCTGTATCATTGACTCCAGCATTTCCGTGGCGGTCACGGCGAGCTTGCCCTTTTGATTACAGAGCCTTATGAGCGTTTTCTGGACTAAAGGCACTTTTTCGGGTTTCAATTCGACGCCCAAGTCTCCGCGGGCAACCATTAAGCCGGCGGCATGCTCCAAAATCGCTTCAGCGTTTTGGACGCCTTCAATGTTCTCGATCTTAGCTATTATGGCGCCTCCGAAACTGGTTTGAGCAAGCTTCTCCACGTCTGCAACATTTCGCGTGAAAGACAGGGCAATGTATTCAACGTCGTTTTCTTTTGCGAACTGTACCGCCTCAAGATCCTTCCCGAGGAGTGTTGGCACGGATAGACGCCTGTTCGGCACATTGACACCTTTTCCATTCTCGATAATCCCTGCGTCAAGCGCCAACAACCTGAGTTTTCGGTCTTCCTTTTCAATTACTCGTGTCCGAATTTTCCCGTTATCGATGTAGACATGGTCGTTGACCTCCACTTCGTCATAAAAGTCATGATTGAAGCATACTTCTCCCTTCTTAAAGTTAACCTCCAATATGTCGCCTCGACTAAGCACTCGCCGCCGTGTTACCTTAATTCGAATTTCAGGTCCTTTAACGTCGACCATTACAGGTATGTCCGCAACCTCGCGTACACGTTTCACCCATAGTGCGTATTCGGAGAAAGTACCGTACGCAGTGTTTATTCTAACACCGTCCATGCCTGCACGGTACATTTTTTCAATAATGCGCCTTGAACTGGACGCTGGACCCAGCGTGCACACAATCTTTGTCTTCTTCAATAACACATAACCCCGGAGAGTTACAGACTAAAGTAGGTAGCAAACTCTTAAAAAGTTGCTTCTTGAGCCGAAAACGTCTTCGACCATGAAATGGAAGCCAACCGCTGCAGTTCAAGAGCGCGCATTCTGAAGGCGGTAAACGTAAATTTCGCTTCGCATAAACGTAAAAGCCTCAGACAAAGCGTCAGGATTCAAAAGAAGCTTCTGGACAGGATACAAGTCCGCGTAGTGACTACGTGCCACTCGCACTTTACAGCGAGTTCCGCAAATAAAACTTTAGCGATTCAGATATTAACGTCAATTTTATCATCGATTCTACCTTGCAAGAAGACCATTATGCGTAAGCGTAGGGAGGAATTGTGCACGCCTTCTAAAAAGTCTTTGCCGTTGAGTATGTTTGCCTTAAATCGGTGTTCCGAGCCTCTGACGGTGGTATACATGTGTTAGCCCATGCCTTAATGGGAAGAGTGAGATGAGGGTTGGACTGGAGAGAGAAACCAGTCAGCATGCGAACTGAGCCCTGAACCAGCCAAGTGTGCGTAGCGGCGTAAAGCCATGGGTGAACACTGGAGCCTCGCAGGCTTCCATGCAACGCTGCTCCGGCGACGGTCGGACTGAACGAAACATGTAAGCCCCATGTGAAAGCATGAGGAGGAAGTTACAGCCATGCCTGCCGATTGTAACACACAATTTCCCGTCTGTATGTGCATACATCAGGGTACGTATTCAATAGACTTTGCTTGCTTCACAATGAAACATCCCACTCGTGCAGATTTAGCAATACTCGTCGCATCATAAGTTGCCAAAGCGTGCACTACAGGATGCAAATTACAAGCTTGCCTGGGGGTATACATGCAGCACGATTTTCAATGAACATGTAGCAATAGGTATAATTCAGATAGGCATATAAGCCAAAATTGCCCCTCAGATGACATGGATGGTTGAAAGTATTTGGCGCGAAAGAGGCTTTCAAGGTCTGCACGCATAAAACTTAGAACGATTCTACTGTTGGACTTGGTGATCGTGGCGGTCGCTGCTGGCGGGTACCTTTATGTGGCGTCGCTTCCAGGGCCGCCTTTACCGCCTGAAAATGTGCAGCTCCTTGACCTGCAAGTTAACCCGCACACTACGCTGGCAGGTCAGCCCGTGAAAGTCACGGTTAATGTGACAAATATCGGAAGCGTTAACGGCGTATGCAACGTGACGCTCTTGCTTGACGGCGCAGTTTTCGAGACACGCCAGCTTAAGCTTTCAGCAGGCGAAACGAGGCAGCTGGAATTCGCTGTCGCGTCCGAAGAAGAAGGACTCCATACTGTGAAGATAGGCGATTTGGAAGTTGCCTTTACCGTAACGGCAACCTACGTGCTTTCTGACCTTGCGATCAACAGAACCGAGGCCAGCATCGGCGAGCCAGTCGGTATAACCGTTAAGGTTGCCAGTCGTGCTGAAGAGCCTGTAAGCTATGCGGTAACGCTGTACATTAACGGTTCCATCGTCGAAACGAAGAAGGGGCAGCTTGCACCTGGTGAAAGCGTGACTTTACTCTTCGAGGTTGTGGAGCAGGCTGAGGGCACGTACACGGTTAAGGCTGGTAGCTTAACTGGCGTTTTCCAGGTGAACCCCGCTGCGCCTCCGCCGAAACCTGCAATCTTCCTATATTCAAACCTAACCTTGGATCCTGAAGTGTCACAGCCTAATGAGCCAGTGAACATCACTGTCCGCGTGGCTAACGTTGGCGAAACAAGCGGTAGCCAAACCGTAAACCTCGCAGTTAACGGTCAAGCAGCAGGCAGCAAAACTGTACAGTTGCAAGGCGGCGAAGCAGCTACCGTGTCTTTTACGTACACGCCATCCGCTATTGGAAGCTATACAATATCCGTAGGCAATTTGACCGTGACGCTTACCGTTCAAGGTCCATCATCAATCGTGCTGACCGGACTCGTTGTTCGACCGTACGAAGTCTGGGGCGGAGACACTGTAACCGTCATCGCCAAAGCCTTGAACAACGGCTCGTCCACAAGTAGCCTAGCCGTAAAGCTCAAAGTTGACGGAACAGTCGTCCAGACAAAGTCGATCACTCTTGCGGCAGGCACCGAGGGCACCGTCGAGTTTGCGGTGACAGCTCCTCCACTGCAGGCTGGCGACCAACAGTTGCACGTAGTCGACGTGCAGGGCATGCAGGGCGGATTCAAAGTCGTTAAAAACGGGTATCACACACTCAGCGTGGCGATCACGCCGAACGGCGACGCAAAATTCACGCTGATAAAGTCTGATGGAACACGTGAGGAACACGTAACCTTCTGGTCTGCACTGCTGCCTGAGGGCACATACACGGTGATCATGCCGCAGACAGACCCAACTGGGCGAATAACGTTCGTCAGCTGGGACGATGGCAGCACAAGCCTTTCACGCACGGTCACGCTTAACAAGGCTTTAAGCATTACAGCCACATACACAGGCGGTTCATCTTGTCCGTCACTGTACGTGTTGAACGGCACAGGCTACGTTTACGTCGCTGAAATCTCCAACCATGGCTGGCTCGGATACATAAAATGGAAAAACGCAAGCCGAAGCGAAGACGTACCCTTCGACTTCTACAGAAACAACCCGTGGGACTACATCCCTCTCGACAAAAGCAGCCTCGCAGTTACAGATGAAGGACTTAAACTGCTACTCCTGCAACGCTGGAACGAAATCTTCTATCTTGACAGAGCATACCTTGTAGTTGTAGACCATCCTGCCGACGTTGCTGTCTACTCGACGATGGTCGAAGAATACCTTGACCCAGCATACATGGGTCAGATCTACACGGTCAGCCTAAACCCTGCACCACCTGTTTCAGCGTACAACGAAAAAGGCGAAAACGTGCTACCGCAGCTTTCACGCATCGACGGAGTCTTCACACCTGGAATAAACGGCGTCCAAAGTCCCTCATGGGATAACATCACATGGAACGTTTTAACGCTTAACCTTGGAAACTTGACAGGCGCAAGCCACATTAAACTCGTCGTACGCGCAGTCGTCGACTGGGGCTCAGCCGATGACTACGGTGTCTGGCTAAGCAAGTTCTACGACCCAGCAGTGCCTGACGGAGCAGAAGTAACGCCGCCCCCCGTCATGGAAGTGAAGGCCGCAAACGGAAGCTGGGTGCCCGTACCTGTTGGAAGACAGTTTCCAATACCGCCCGACGGCGTACCAAGAACCTTCGTGGTCGACTTGACAGGGTTGTTTCCGACAGACGACTACGCACTACGCATAAGCAACTACTGGAATGTCACCTTCGACTTCATAGGCGTCGACACAACCTCTCCTCAGAACGTAACAATTCAAACAGTCAACCCGCAAGCGTATCTGTATCAAGAGTTTGAACCAGGACAGTATGCAGCAACAGGCAACTTCACACGTTACGGCAACGTAACGCAGCTGCTACTCGAAGCCGACGACGAATTCGTCATCGGAAGGCAAGGAGATGCGGTATCACTCGTTTTCCCCACAAGCAGCTTGGAAGCCCCCGCGTCAGGCATGGTAAGGGACTACTTCTTCTTCGTCTCCTGCTGGTTTAAGGATGAAAACGGAAACTGGGGCTTCGGCTTCGGCTTCACCGTTGACCCATTGCCCTTCCAGAACATGACAGGCTTCCCATACCCGCCGACAGAGCATTACCCAGACGATGCTGAACACATTGCATACCTCGCCGAATGGAACACGCGAATTATAAGCCCGTCTGAATAACTAAACCGAAGCTCAAACATCACAGCAAAACTACAAGGTGAGAACCAAATGAAAAGACGCACTCTTAACGTGACAATTTACATTCACGCTGAACTAGCTCTTCACGAAGCTAAAACCGCCGTTTTTCCAATGAGCCGCGCGCGCGTAGCAAACGTAGTGAAACGTACAATTTCACTCGTTCTTATGGCAAGAGTTATTTAAAGTTGAGAAAAAATTACCAATGCTGAGGTTTAATGCGAAATGTTCGAAGAAATCGTTTTACTCGTTCTTGCCTGGGTTATCGCCGTAGGGTTGGCGCTTGCAGGAGTCCTTGCAATCCTCATTTGGCAGAAGAATCGAACACGTAAGGTCATGTACTTAAGGCTGTTTATTCAACTCGTCGCCTTAATCGGTGTTTTTTACCTCTTTACGATTGCAGCGTGGCTGCTGCTTGTTCTCGCCTTGATTTTCGTTATAACTCTTTTCACAGGCAGACTTTTCTGCGGCTGGGTCTGCCCCTTCGGCTTCTACATGGACATCGTCTCGCTTCTTCGAGAGAAACTTAAAGTTCGGTACCGTGCCCTGCCCGAACGACTGAACAGAGCGCTTCACAGGTTAAGGTACGTCTTCGCAGCCATAGTGTTTGCTTTGCCCTTTCTGGTAGGTGCACCAGAGCATGGACCGCTTGCCACAATAAACCTCCTTTTCTTCAGAGGTGCTTACAGGCCGCTGAATATTTTTCTTGGTCCACTTGAACCGCTTGTTGTGCCGTGGAAAGGCGCATTATTCAACCTGAACTTCGTCGACTGGAGCCTCAGCTATCCATACACGCGGGACTTAACCTTTTACATCAACATACCGCTCGTTTCCTCGATAATCGTATACCTCTTCATCGCTTTAACCCTGACCGGCGTTTTCTTCTTCAGACGTTTTTGGTGTCGTTTCTGCCCTACGGGCATTTCATTAGCAGCCCTAAACAGGTTCAACGCGTTCAAGTGGGCGCCTGTTCTCCATCTCCATAAGGTTGAGGAGAAATGCACGAAATGCGGAATTTGCAAACGAGTCTGCCCACTACAAGTCACTGACGTCTATGAGCAGAGAGGCGGAGACATCAAGACATCGATGTGCATGACCTGCCTCAGGTGCGTAGAGATGTGCCCCTATGAAGGCTGCCTGAAGGTTCAGCTTGCCAAAAAAACGGTTTTTGAATCACGCAACTGGCTTGAACCATCCATAATCGAATAAGCTTAAACCACACACATGGATTTAGTTCCCCATCTTCAAGGTAACCATGAATAATCCAGCCTGTCTTAACAGACGTGACGAAACGTGGTGGCCGTTTACTCGAAGCGGTAACGCAAACCTTTTCCGCGGTTGGACGAAACTTTCGCTGGCTTACGCAGGGTGTCCCACGGGAATTATGTACAACGGTACTTCTCTGCGGTTTAGTTGGAGCACTGTTTGGACTCGGTCGTCGTAGAAGGCGCCGACAGGAACAGAGCCCAAACCGAGGGCTGTTGCTTGAAGGCAAACGTTCTGTCCTACATGTCCAACCTCGATGTGTACGTAGCGTATGCCCCGTTCGCCATACTTAACTGTGGTGCGTTCGTACACGGCAGCTACGACTATGCTAACGGGCGCCTTTCTAACCCAAGCTTGACCCAAAGCAGCGTCAGCAAGCCCTGCCCGAACGTCGCGTCCAACAGTTCGCTCCAGACGGCGACTTAGCGGGTCATAACGGTAAACTCCAGCCGCAAATCCGCTGATGCCATTTTTTCCTACGACTGCATATAACTGAAGTGGAAAAGTCGCGCCTGCCGAAGGAACTGCACGCCGTTGCGTACTCGCGTCCGTTACGCCTTGGGCAGCCCACAAAAGTTGAGAGACATCCGCCAAGCTTAATGGTTCATCTGTGAAGTTTCTAACAGACCTGCGCCGCTGTATCGCCTCCTCAACAGACACTGAACCCACAGTTCTCGAAAGTGGCAACATAATCTCTTCATTGCTCTCTGCAGGCTCATAAGGCTTCGGCTGCAAAAACGAGCAGACTGCAATCGCAATCGACGTACAGGCAAGTATACCTATCAAAAGCCCCAGTTTAA
>Ga0315298_1000389_pt1 | contig 85711 bp, 82 predicted proteins | sample WHS_1_MG_FD_203077 | JGI IMG/M metagenome (GOLD analysis project Ga0315298, IMG submission 203077) | Extremophilic microbial mat communities from Washburn Hot Springs, YNP, Wyoming, USA - WHS_1_MG | ecosystem: Environmental > Aquatic > Thermal springs > Hot (42-90C) | place: USA: Wyoming... | reverse complement strand
GATGGCTCTTTTTGGATAGTCTCTTGAATTCGATCCAGAATAGATTTGGGAAAATATTGTCCATAAACATACATGAACCCCTTATAACATCTTTCCCCCTCGGTGTCAAGCGTGTGCTAAGATCAGCCCCCCAGGGAGAGGAAATTGATAGAAGAATCCTCTCCCCCAAGGGAGAAAAAATGGATAGAAGAATCCTCTCCCCTGGGAAATGAATCGAAGAATTTTCTCCCTGCAGGGAAATGAATGAAAGAATTCTCCTCCTGGAGAGAGGAAATAAATTGAAGAATTCTCCCACAGAGAAAGGAAATATGGGAAAAAATCCTTTTCATCAGGTAAAAGAAATATATAAGAAAATCCTCTTTCACCAGTGAAATAGATTGACGAGTCACAATAAACTGATGATGATATGTAGGATTTGTAGCCCTTTTACGAATCACATTCTACGTATTTCGTTAAACTTCTAAAAATAATGACTTTTTATGAATGATAATTAATGAAACAAGATAGGTAAAAGTTTTTGAAAAATTGGGCTATCTCGCATGGCAATTTATGCCAGTAAACTCCCGAATAGGTTGATTTTACATATTCAAGAAATTTTATATAATAATCCACTGGATAGCTAATTTTAGAGCCTGATCCATTAAATGACATATAGTCTGTATGAGTTACAATAAGACTCATACCTCCTTTTTTAGCAATCCAATCAAGTTTAGTCTTCCATATTGAGCAATCCTTTTCCTTTAAAAGTAGAAAGAGAGTATGGTCTTGAGGAAGTGTATAAGGAAGTTCAACGAAACCAAATGAGTTTGTCGAGTTTATTGAGTTAATGGAATTTGGATAGGGAATCCAGAGCGGAAATATTGTTTTAAGCCCATCAGGTTGAGGTTCAAATGGGTCTGTATCGAAGCCAGAGGAATCATAAAGAATATCAAGGAAATGAAGTAATTTAAAATCGCGATACATTGAGGGTGCCCTAAAACCAACAGCTTTCCACTCACGTAAATAATAATTTATTTTAGGAGCTTCATTGAAAAATCTTTTAGGAGGAGAAAACATATTTCCCTTGTGATTTAGGCCATGGATACCAATTTCAAAACCATTATCGAGAAGAAAACGCTGAAGCCCTTTATCAACAATATAATCTTCAGCTACGAAATTGAAAGAGGAGCGAAATCCAAGCTTCATCTCAATTTCTGCCAATTGCCTGCATTTTTTCTGGCCCTCTTCTGTCTCAACATCATGCGAGAGAACAAACGCAAATTTCTTTCCATCAGGCCAACCTATCCAGCCCTTAGGAGGAGAACTTGCCCTTTCATCAATTGGCCAAAAATCTCTGTAAAATCTTTTTTTCATTTTTACAAATATTCTACGAATGGATATTTGAAGTGATCTTGGTATATAAGGTTTTAATTTATAATAAATTCTGTGAGTTAACATTAATAGTGATTGGTGAATAGTGATTGGTGATTGGTGAATGGTGAATGTTAAGTGTTAAGGAATAATGGAATATTGGAATACTGGAATATTGGAATATTGGAATATTGGAATATTGGAATAACGGAATATTGGAATATTGGAATATTGGAATAATGGGGTTAGGCGGCATGGCGATAAAGGATCGAACCAAGAAAATTCAAGATTGGTATCGGTAATTTATTGAAAATCCACTTACTACTCCGGGATATCTCACGATTTTTATTAATAAATTTTTCTTTTTTTAAATCATAAAAAGAATAGGAAATCAAACTTTCTTCCCCACCCCATCCGTTTTTAAATTGTCGAAGTCCATGGTTATCATGCTCTGTTCGTCCCAAAGATAATCTCTCATACCCCATATTATATAACCATCTTATACTTTCCCACATAAGCAGATTATTTGCTCTTAGATGCTGGTAAGTTAAATCTGAAGCTCCATATTTATAAATAGCATCCTTTCCAAAAAGACAAAAAATATAAGCAGAAACAGGTTTCCCATTATATAAAGCCAATGTTATTATCCCATTTCCTCTTTGTAGAATTTTTTCATAAAAAATTTTAAAAAAGTTTTTAGGTTGTGGTGGAATACCATGACGTTTTCTTGTAATTGAATTGAGATAACAAAAATTCTCTAATGATTCCCAATTATTTGAAAATTCAATTTTAACACCAAACTCTTGAGCCTTCTTTATATTTCTTCGATTACTTTCACGAAGTTTCTTAAATAAGACATCTTCACCCAATCTTAAATTAATATTATGAATTAAGTAATTCTCTGAACCTGGGTTTTTATTTGGATTAAACATTGGATGTAAAGATTTAAATAAAGACTGCCCACCACGGAATTCTATGCACTTCCATCCTTTCCTTTTTCCAAATTTAATAATCTCATAAAATATTTCAAAAAATGAATCTGACTTATCAATAATAGGTTCACAATAATCAGTAAACGGTAGGGAAATTGCCCGCCTTCCCCTAAAAAGACTCTCTACTTCCATTAAAGGAAATAAAACTGAAAATTTGCCTTTATCAATTATATAGAAATAATATGGTGTAAATCCATAAGATTCACTCAATACTTCAGCCCAAGTAGAAGATTGGAAAAACGTCGAACCTTCAGTCGAAAGAAGGATATCATCCCAGCCATTATAACTAATAGGATTAACGATTTGAGGAAACATGATTGGTTATTGGTTATTAGTGATTGGTGATTAGTGTTAAGTGTTAAGGAATAATGGAATATTGGGATATTGGAATATTGGAATAATGGTTAAAAAATAAAGATTAGGGGTTTGTGAGAAAATTTTTGATGGTTGTTGCTACATATTCTACCTGCTCTTCAGTAAGCTGAGGATACATAGGCAAAGAAAGAATTTCAGAAGCTATTTTTTCAGTAATTGGAAACATACCTTTTCCAAGTCCGTTATTGGAATAAGCCTTTTGAAGATGAAGGGGTATTGGATAATGAAGACCTGTTCCTATTCCATTTTCTGAAAGATATTTTTGGAGTTCATCCCTTTTTGGAGTTCTGATAACGTAAAGATGAAAAACTGGTTTGGACCAAGAAGGGATGAAAGGGACTATAATGTTTCGGGTTTCATGTTCCGAGTTCAAAGTTAAGAAGTGACTGTAAAGGGAGGCGATTTGACGGCGTTTTTCGTTCCATTCTTCGAGATACCTTAATTTAATCCTTAAAATTCCACACTGGATAGCATCGAGGCGACCATTATAACCTTCAAAATCGTGGTAATATTTTTTTTCTTGACCATGGTCACGAAGCATAGAAACTTTGCGAGCAATTTCAGGATTATCTGTCGTTACAGCTCCACCTTCTCCACAGGCACCAAGGTTTTTCCCTGGATAGAAACTAAATGCAGAAGCCAAACTCATGGAGCCTGCCTTTTTCCATCTCTGCTCCTTTTCTGAATAATATAGTGCACCGTGTGCCTGACAAGCATCTTCAATCACAATTAGCCCATAACGATTTGCAATTTCAAGAATCGAATCCATATCAGCACACTGGCCGTAAAGATGGACAGGAAGAATGGCTTTAGGCTTAACCTTAGATGCCATGGTGCTTTGACCATAACGTTTTTTAAGATAGTCTTCGAGTCTATTTGGATCCATGTTATAAGTTTTTTCATCAATTTCTACAAAGGCTATTGAAGCACCTGTTTGAGATATGGCTTCAGTTGTAGCTATAAATGTGTTTGGAACGGTGATTACTTCGTCACCAGGACCAATACCAGCGGCTAAAAGTGAAAAACGAAGGGCATCAGTACCACTATTTACAGCAACACAATATTTTGTATTACAAAAATTTGCAAACTCTTCTTCAAATTTTTGGACTTTTGAACCACCAACAAAAGATGCATTTTGTAAGCAATCTCGGAAAACTGAGATTAACTCCTCTTCGAGTTCTTTATGGGGTGTTATTAAATCTAAAAAAGGAACTTTCATTTCTTTCACCTATATTTTTAACTCATACCTCTATCCTCGAAAATTTCTCCAGAAATTTTATTTGATTGACTGAACGGAGTGGCCGTGCTGGGTTTCCAGCAACAATAGTATTTGGAGGAACATCTTTGGTCACTACACTTCCTGCTCCTACAATGGCATTCTCACCTATGGTTACATTACTTAAAATTGTTGCATTTGAGCCAATAGATGCTCCCTTTTTGACCACAATAGGTTCGACTCGCCAATCCTCTTCTGTTTTAAGCTTTCCTTCTTCATTAGTTGCTCGTGGATAGGTATCGTTTATAAAAACAACTCCATGACCAATAAAAACATTGTCTTCAATTGTAACACCTTCACAAATAAATGTATGACTCGATATTTTACAAAATTTACCTATTTTTGCATTTTTTTGGATTTCTACAAAACAGCCAATCTTTGTATAATCACCGATTTCACAACCATAGAGGTTTACAAAGTTGTGAATAATAACATTCTCACCAAGTTTTACATCAGGTGAAATAGACTGGAATTTCATTGATTGCTCCTGTTTTAGTGATTAGTAATTAGTTATTAGTGTTAAGTGATTAGTGAGTAGTTATAAATGGAATAATGGAATAATGGAATATTGGAATATTGGAATAATAAAAAAAGTAGGGGTCAGCGCCAGTTGGTGGCTAAAAGATAACCATTGCCGTTGTTTCGACTCTTTTTGCTTAATTCTTTTAAACCTTGAATCTGAACAGCCTTTCCAGATTGTTTTAGAGATTTGCTTGCTGCTTCAAGAATTGAAACAACCCTTAAGCCGCTGTAGCCATCAGTCAAAGGAGGAATTCTTCTTTTTACACATTCGATGAAATGGTCGCATTCCTTTCTAAGAGGTTCATAATCCTCTATCCTTGGGCTATAAATATCTCCATATCTATAAGAAAAATGGAAATCCGCATAAGTGTCGTAATATGGTGGAACTTCTACTCCTTTATCATAAATCTTAATCTTTTCCTGAGGTTCGATATCGTCATAAACAAGCATTCTCCTCGAACCTACAATGGTTGTCCTTCTTATTTTATTTGGATCAAGCCAACTACTGTGAATAAATGCAATAACCCCATTTTTAAAATTTAAGGTTGTAGTTGCCACATCTTCAATTCCAGCGTGAAAATGTGCCTTGCCCTGACAATTCACGCTCGAGGGAAATTCTCCTGTAATATAAAGAATGGTTGAGATGTCATGAGGAGCAAGATCCCATACAACATTGATATCGGGTTGAAAAAGTCCCAAATTCACTCTAATACAACTTATATAGAGGATTTTTCCAAGTTCACCATTTTCTATGATAGTTTTTATCTTATTCACAGCTGCAGTATATTCAAATGTGTGATCAACCATAAGAATTAACTTCTTTTCTTCGGCCAACTTTATTAATTCAAGAGCAGTTTCATAGGAATGAGTAAAAGGTTTCTCCACCAAGACATGTTTTCCGTGCAAAAGAAAATCCTTTGCAATTGGATGATGGGTCTTAACAGGAGTAGCAATTGCTACTGCATCAAGATCCTCACGTTCGAGTAACTCCTTATAGTCTGTCAACACCTCAACTGATGGATAAATTGTTCTCATCCTTTCTAATCTTTTTGGATCTATATCACAACAGACAATTCCATCAACCTTGTTGGATTGAATAAAGTTCCTAACAAGGTTAGGACCCCAATAGCCACATCCAATAACTGCAATCTTCATAAAATCCTCCTTATTTATAAAAGGGTTCGAGGGTTCAAGGGTTAAAGAGATTAAAGGGCTCCTTCTGGTTGAATAACTGCTTTAATTGTTTTTAACAAAATTTTTAAGTCGAGCCATAATGACCAGTTAAGAGCATATTTCAAATCGAGTCTAACCATCTCATTAAACGAAGTTTTACTTCGACCCTCTACTTGCCATAATCCTGTGATTCCAGGTTTTACTTCTAAAATTCTCCTTAAATGCCAAGGCTCATATTTTTCTACCTCATACGGGATGGGTGGTCTTGGACCAACAAGACTCATATCTCCTTTTAAAACATTGAAAAGCTGAGGAAGCTCATCCAAACTTGTCTTTCTGATAATCTTTCCCACTTTAGTGATTCGTGGATCATCCTTTAATTTATAAAGTGGTTTATTTTCATCTCCCTGGTTTATTTTTTTTAGTTCTCCTTTTATAAGATTTTCTACATATTCCCGATGAATTCTGTCATCTCCATTAGCCTTCATAGAACGAAATTTATAGAAGGAAAAACGAACCCCCTTCATTCCTATTCGAGTCTGTTTAAAGATTATAGGTCCTGGAGAAGTTATCTTTATGGCAAGTGCTATTAAAAGCATGATGGGAGAGAATATCACTAATCCAATCAATGCTCCCACTATATCAATGGCCCTCTTTAAAATTGCTTGAAATTTCTTTGAAGAAATTGTCTCGTCAGGATAGAAAGGATAAAGATCAGGGGTCTCCTCTTTAAGAATTTTTTCAAAGAGATGGTCGGGATATGTGCTTATAGTTGTGGAATAGAACATATCCCCATTTCTTTTTGCAATCTTATCGACACATTGCTTTGCCCCATTTTTGTCTGTATCTGGAAGAATCATCCCTAAGATGTGGCCATCCACCCATCCTTTAATATCTGTTTCTCGAGTATTTTGATGTATTAATTCAAAGAATTTCTGAAAATTTTTCCCAGCCTCCTCCTCTTTAGGCAAATAGAATAAGATAATAGAAAGGGGACTCTTTGAGCGGTCTGCCCTACGTCTCTCGATTCTTAATGCATTAAGGAATTGTTGTTTGGATAATATGTTGTATTGGTTCATGTTATTGTTGGTGTTAGTGTTGGTGTTAGTGTTAGTGTTAGTGTTGGTGTTGGTATTGGTGTTTAGTGGTTGGGGTTAATAGGATTTTATTTTGGGAATTGGAATTGGGATTTCAAAATATACTTTTTCTTTTTCTGAACGTACTTGGTCTTTTATACGTTTTACATGACCGCGACCCAATCCTTTAACTTCACAGCCGAGTTCAAAATAACGTCTTATTTTTTCATCATCAAGAATACCAAAACAATCAATAACTGCTATTGGCCCACCCGCACTTTCAACAACCCAATCAGGATCAAGGTTTAAGTAATGTCTATGCCTTACAGCAAAAATCAAGGCATCGATGTCATGAAGTGCCTTCTCAAGATTCTGTTCAACTTTTAAGTCCTTTAGTTTATCCTGACCTCTGAAGAATCTTTTTAAACTATGTGTTGGAGAAGGATATTCGTCCTGTTTTTCAAATTCCCACCAATGAAGAACATATGGGTCGTGAACCCTTAGCTCAGCTCCCATTTCGGTTAATCGCCTTACAATCAATTCAGAACCACTATATCGAGTGTCACCAACATCTTCGCGATATGATGCACCAAGAACTAAAATTTCAGCCGAAGCAATGGGATGCCCCATATTTCTTAATGCATCCCGTGTAAGCTGGGCAACATGAAGGGCCCTTGTATCATTAATATTTATAGCCAAGGGAGTAATCTTAAAAATATCATCTTCAAAACCAAATATATGTTTGTAAGCCCATACGCCTAAAGCACCATCTTTTGGCAAACAGTAACCTCCTATGCCAGGTCCTGGGAAGATAATATTATTGTGTGTTGGTCTTACTTTTATGGCATTTATCACCTTAATTAAGTCTACACCATTTCGCTCTGCAAATAGACTCCATTCATCCAAAAATGCAAGAATAGTGGCTCGATAACTGTTTTCAACAATCTTTGCAGTTTCGGATTCTATTGGACGATCAAGAATGGTCAAAGGGAATTTCTTTGTGTTAATGACTTCATTTAAAAACTTTACAATTCTTTCCTTTGATTCTTCATTTATCCCACTACATACCCTCCAGAATTCACGAATACTTGCAACATAGTTTCTGCCTGGCATCACCCTTTCAAAGCTATGAGCTAAAAAAGGCTCGCTCTTAATACCTCGTTTTCGAAACATCTTTTTAATAATTGGGTAGGCAACCTGCTCTGTTGTGCCAGGAGCCACTGTTGTTTCTATAAGAACCAATGTTTGAGGAGATATCTTTTGCCCAATAATTTCAAATGATTCCTCGAGTGCCTCCATATCTGCTCGACCATTGTGAACATTTCCCAGTGAGTTCTTCAAATAATCACATTGAATATCAACAATAACTATATCAGCCAACTGAAGAGCATCATACGTATATGTAGCAGTGAGGGTCTTTTTCTCATTAACACAACGGCTAACAAGCTTTGGTAGCTCGGGGTCTTCTGAACTAATTGGAGATATCCCTCGATTAAGAATAGGAATCTTCCAGAAACTTCTTGGGCTTGGTCTCTGCATACCAATAACAAATTTTGTTGGATGCCCAGATTCGTCTTCTGTATCGGCTACTACTGCTGCCATTGCTGCGCCAACAAATCCAATACCCATGACAACAACAATCTCTCGACCAAGTGAGCGATGATAATCTACCAATTTTTCTAAGCGCTGATATTCTGATTTATAATCTTCTTGATCAGGTAGTCTAAATCTTTCACCTGTGGGACTAATTGAATATTGAGTCATTTTTTACTCCTATTTGGATAAATTAGAAAAAAACTTCTCTCCTTAGCTAACCCTTCTTCCAAGGGGTGAGAATTAAGGTAGTTTGATTATAAATTTTCATGGTTCGTGGAAGTCAGATCTGTCATTATAAGTTAGTTGACTTTCAAAGCTCAACAAAAAGCATATGGGATTGAGCATAGGGCAAAACAAGATAAGAATCACGAAAAACGAGTTACAAATCACATGGGTAATTATGGAGAAACGAAACGATTTTTGGAACGTATGGATTCTTCTTTAAGAAACTTCTCGAGTGCCTTTGTAAGAATACATTTTGAGAATCGTGACCAGCAATTCTCTCTTCTGCAGTGGCTTGTCTCTTCATTTCCTTCGAGTTTTATTGCATGATATTCACATTGAGTGCAAATCTTAATAATCATAAAACCTCCAAGTTGAGTTCGTTAATTAGTGTTTAGTGTTAAGTGGTTAGTGTTTAGTTTTGAGAAAAATTTTATATAAAAGGTTTTTGGACAATCAAGCATAATATATATTACAAAATACCTTGGGTGAGTAACGAGATACGAATTACGAATCACGATAAACGAAAATTGGTTTATTCTTTTCTATATTCTTTCGGGGTCTCATTATTTTTATAATCGCTATCCTTAATACTTAATTTATTTAAAGAAAGCATCAATTTTTCAAGTTGTTTAGAATGGAAATCAAAATTTCTCTGGAGATTTCGGATGGCAGCAATATGTTCCTCCATCTGATCAAGAATCTCTTTCATTTCGCTTCGTTACCTCCTCTAACTTGTTAAGATCAAATATTATTCTATATCTATCCCTTATCCCTTATCCCTTATCCCTTATCCCTTATCCCTTATCCCTTATCCCTTATCACTTATCACTTATCACTTATCACTTATCCCTTATCCCTTATCCCTTATCACTTATCACTTATCACTTTATTACCTTCCACCTTCCTCTTTAATTAAAGATAGGCTACCGCCGATTCGAATTGGAAGCCAATTCGATTAAAAAGTTTCAAATTTTTTGTCTCCCCCGCCACTTAATTTGGCTTATTAAGGGTTTAGTAATTTAAGGTTCCAGGATTTCCCTGAACCCTTAAACCTTTTTTAGGCAACCTTTTCAATTAAAGAATAATGTAACTCTACTGCTGGCTGATACCCTATCAAGTTTAAAAGAATTCTCACTCGTTCCCGATCAGACATCCATCTTTCAAAAATTCCCATAAGGTCCTTTAATGGACCTGCCTTTATCCTAACAACATCATTAGGTTTAAAATCATGTTTAATTCTTACTACATTATTTTCATCTACCCTTGATTTAATTATCATTATCACTTCTTCTGCAAGAGGAACTGGATAACCTCCAAATCCCAAAACACACTTTACTCCCCTTGCCCACCTAACAAGTGGGTAGTTTATCTCAAGGTCAAATTTTCCGAATATATATCCAGGGAATAGTGGCTTCTGCTCTTTAAGAATTCTTCCATTTCTAAATGTAAAAGATTCTATAAGAGGACTGAATATCTCTACACCTTTATTTGAAAGATAGCCTGTTGCTTCTTCTTCTTTCTTGGGTTTTGTTTGAATGACGAACCAATTTTCCATAATCAAAATCCTTTAAAGTTAAATTATTATTTACCGTAATATCGATAATAATATTTCGAGTAATAGTATCCTGAAGATTTAATATCAACCTGATTCAAAACAATTCCAATAACTTTTTGATTATCTATAGACTTCAAGGCACGCTGAACTGTTTCGCGAGGAGTATAATCAGCCATTACCACCAGGATGATTCCATCTACCAATTTAGAAAGAAGCGATGGCTCGCTGGTAGAAATAATAGGGGAAGAATCAATTATGATATATGTATCAGATTCAGATCCTTTAAGAAATCTGATAAGTTCCTCCATTCTTTTTGACCCAATAAGCTCTGTTGATCGATCAGTTGGTTTACCAGAAAGGATTACCCTAAGGTTTTCTGTTCCTGATTCCATAAGAATACTCGATAAAGGAATACCATCCGAAAGATATTCTGAAAGTCCTTTTGAATTGCTCAGACCATCAAAATGTATTCCTGATTTACGGATATCTCCATCAATTAGAATTGCCTTCTTTTGAATCTCAACAGATATGGTCTTTGCCAGATTTAATGCAACCATGGTTTTACCTTCTTTTGGTAAGGCACTGGTTATGAGAATTGAATGAGGAGGATTGGGAAAACGATGAAAGACCTGGGTCTTCAGTTTTCTAAATTCTTCCAATGCAAACGTACTTAAAGGAATATCCAAAACATTATCTTCTTCTTTGGGTGGAAGCTCCAATCCCTTAGGCCTTTCTGATCTTCTCTTAAAATAGGTCTTCTCTTCCGAGGAAAGAATCTTCTTTTCAAATACCTTTAAAGGAGACTCTTCGGATTTTCCTTTTTTCTTTTCCTCTTCTGCCTTTTCAAGTGCGCGATAGACTCGACTCATTTGACACCTCGATTTTGGCTATGTGCATAAAGCACAAAGCGTTTTAATTAAAAGCCCTTAAGATATTGTTAAATCCATTAACTAAAATCCTACAAATTGATTTAAATCCATTTAAAATCTCTTGATATATAAGAGGAATATAACCTCCATGATTTAAATAGAGAAAAACAATCCCTCCAACAGCAAAGGCTACTAAGGGAACAATCCATCTGTGATCAAACTTATTTCTCAATCTGATTTTTAAATCATCAGACACTTCTTGAACAGATTTTTCATCTACCATTTCCTGGTCTAATGCATAACCATTTAGAAGGGCATTGTCACAAATTATGTTGATTAATCGTGGAATACCACCTGACCGACGATAAATCTCTTTTATAGCCCCTTCAGTAAAAATTGGTCTTGTGGCACCAGCGACTCTCAATCGCTTTTCTATATATTCTTTGGTCTCATCAAATGAAAGTGGTGCAAGATGGTATCTAAGATTGATTCTTTGCCTTAGTTGTCGAAACTCTGTTTGTGAAAGTGTCTTGTCAAGTTCTGGCTGACCAACAAGGACAATCTGAAGTAACTTTGATCTTGATGTTTCAAGGTTTGAAAGAAGGCGAATCTCCTCAAGAAGTTCAGGCTTTAATCCTTGGGCTTCATCTACAATCAAAACAACTCGCTCATCTTTTCTATAGGCATTTAATAGATATCGATGGAGATGATGGAGATATTCTCCCTTGGTTTGACCTTGAACCCTAACACCTAAATCTTTAAGGATATATTGTATAAAGTCGTTTACTGTCAATTTTGGATTAAAAAGAAATGCAGTCTTTGTATGGTCATTTCCATTTAGCTTATCAAGGAGATAATGAATCAGAGTAGTCTTGCCAGTACCTACTTCTCCAGTTATCACAATAAAACCTTTTTTCTCCATAACTCCATAAAGGAGCTGGGCCAAGGCTTCTTTATGCCTCTCACTAAGGTATATATATTCAGGGTTAGGTGTTACGTTAAATGGATTCTCTTTTAAACCATAGAATGATTCGTACATAACTTTTTCCAAAATAAAGGGTTCAAGGGTTCAAGGGTTTTAAAATCTTTGAATTTAAAGATTTAATAAGACCCTTGAGCATCCTTTCAATATCTCCAATCTCATTCTGAATTCTCAGAAATTCACTCTTTTCTATAAAACCCAAATCTCCAGATAAAAGGACTTGCGTTTCCAATTCACAATTTGAACCATATGCAATATATAATGATTGTATATATTCTCCTTTTGTCCTTCTTCCATATCCTTCAGCAATATTAGATGGAATTGAAATAGCAGATCTCCTCATCTGAGAGGTTATCCCATAGATTTTTTCTTTTGGAAATTTTCTTGTAATCCTATAAATCTCCAAACATAATTGGTAAGCTTTCTGCCATACTTTCAAATCCTTAAAATTCTTAAGCACCCTTATCCCCTTTCTTTCTTTAAAAATTTAATTACTAAACCTTTATTCCGTGATTCCTCGAACCCTTTTACCCTATAAGTTAGGCGGCTTTTCGATGATTCTTTCTCTCCTCCCTTAAATTAGGTATCGTTGCAATCACTGAAATTCCCAAATAATTCTCAACCTCAGAAACAGTATGAAAAGAACGATCAAGGGATTCCCTAAACCAAGCAAGGCCAAAACCAGATATAAGCCCTATTACTGCACCAATTAAGAGAACTTTATTACGGTCGGGCTTGACTGGTTTCTCTGGAATCCTTGCAGGATCTAATATTTTAAATTGCTCACCCTGCTGCTTTCTTTCGAGATTTTCTGCCATCTGTGCCTGTATCTTTTTATCAAGAAGAGACTGATAATTGGCCTTCAATAAATCATAATCTCTGGTTAGAAGTGCAAGTTCCTGCTCACGTTTTGGTGTATCTTCAACCCTTCTTTGATAAAGGGAAATCTGCTCCTTTAGATACTTAAGTTCCTCAGTTGACCTTTTTGCCTCAAGTACTGCATTGTTATATTGCTCTGTATATTGAGCAATCAATTTCTCTAAGTTTGGATCAGGTCTTGGGGGAGGCAAATCATATTCAACTATATCGTCGTTTTTCATTTTTAATCGGGCTTCTCTTTCACTTTCATACTTTTCAATTAATTCCTTAACTTTTGGTTCGAGGTTTGCAATCTTCTTTTTTAAATCTATGACATCAGGATGGGTATCCTTATATTTTGATTGGGCATTGGCTAACTCACGTTTAAGATTATTATACTGGATAATAACTGGGTCTTGCGGCATGCGATCTGTAGTTATTTCTTCAGGAGTTGAAATTGGAGTTTTTCGACTAATAGTTGGAAGTGGTGTAGTTTCTCTATTTTTCAGTTGTTCAATCTGTGTCTGAAGCAAAATGGCTCGATCCTCAGCAGCTCGGATGTTCTCGCTTGTAGTACGAAGCTGCTGCTGGAGACGCTCAAGAATCCTTAAATTTGCTTCCAGTTGCTGAGGAAGCTGTCCCATGGCTCTTTCTTTAAAATTACGAATATCCTGCTCCTTCTTCTTTAATTGTTCCTCTATAGCAATCAACTCTTTTGTTATAAATTCAGATGTCCTTTCAGCCTGAGATTCTCGAACCTTTAAATTCTCTTCAATAAAGAGAGAGGCCAATTTATTAGTTACAAGCATAACTGTCCGAGGCTCATGGCCTTCAAAAGAGATTGAAAATGCGTTCTGTGCCTCGTCTCTTTTTTGAAGACCTGTCTGAATCTTTACCTCGATAGATTTTCTCATCGTTTCCACTACTTCCTCCATTGGAACCTTCTTTCTAAGATCAGGATATAGATTAAACTCCTCAATTACCTTCTCTAAACGGGTTCTACTCAAAATCTCTTGGCTGATTGTATTTAAACGACTAAGAACCGATTCAGTAATGGTTGGCCGAACATAACTTTCTGGCACCTTCTGCGGCTGCACAAGAATAAGAGTTGTTGCCCGATAGATCTTTGGTAAATATTTATAAATCACAAAAGACCCAATCAGACATATAATAAGTGGAATGATGATATACCATTTCCGTCTAAGACCAATAGCTAAATAATCATGAAGCCCTAAGGGTTGTTGTTCTGGCATAATTCCTCCAATTCAACGCACATTGCAAACCGCTCAGTGCATAGTGTATTAATAAGTGGCTGTGATACGAAAGATTCCCCTATATTCACTGTAATCCCTTTCTCGGATATTGGAATCATTCTCACGATGAGAAAGATCTAAAGATAATGAAAGCCATCTCATTACCTGGTAAGAACCATTTATTGATAATGCCCATATTCGATCCTTTTCTCCTTCAATATATTTTGCCCTCTCATAGCTTCCTCTTGCTCCAACCGTTAGTTTCTCGAGAAGACGATGTGAGACTGTTCCAATAAGACGATGAGTCTTTATAAATCCAGGATTCTCAGCCGTAAAATATTCCTCTGTATAACCTCCTTGAAAAGAAATAGTATAAGTTGTCATTTGTTCACGCTGAGAAAGAAATAAATCATAAAACAAACCTCCAGTGCTCGAGCCCCTGTCAGGTTTTTGTCTGAAATATCCAATTTGTGCTCTTCCGCTTAGGTAAGGACTTATTGCATGCTCAATTCCTATATTTGGCCTATGAACTTTATAGTCATTAGAACCAGAATCAAAATCACGATTAAGAAAAGTATAATCAGCAAAAACCGATGTTCTTGGATCGAAACGATATGTATAACGGCCTCCTATAGAATGACCCACTAAATCAGCTGAACGTTCAAAATCTCCCAAAGTAAGGGTGTAATCAAATGAGACTCCATTCCGAATGTCAAACCAGTAGGTAATCTTTGGATTAAATGAGTTCTCAACACTATCTTGAGCAGTTCTGCTCTGAATATTATAGATATTGTTTCTATAACTTAAGGAGAAAAAGTTATATTTTCCAAACTGGTATTGCACAGATGGTTCAAAGACATTTCTTATATATACTACTCTCCTTATAGTTCTTGAAATTAAAGTTTGACCTTCAATTGCAATTGGAGAATAATCTGTCTCTCTTATATCATTAGACCGTGTAAGGTAATCCCATAATCGAAATGTCAGCTCTCTTGTTGGCGAATACCACGCGTTTAATCTTCCATTAAGACTGAGGTAATTATAATCTTCTTGCTTCGCATAAAAAGCCAAGCCAGCTCGAAAGTCAAGGTCAAGACCAAACTTTTCCTCTGCTGTTGGAGTCTTACGAAACTCACCTGTAACCGGAGATTTAGGAAGGGTTGAAAATTTAAGACCTGGTGAGATAGTTGTAATAAAATCTTCCTTTTTATTTCTGGCTGTTAGATTTATGTTATCATTATACTCTTCCTCAATAGTTATATATGGTTTAATATGAGATAATAGGTCTTCAACTTCCATCTCTGCCCAAGCAATGGAATGATTAATGAAAATAAGTAAGAAACTGGATAAACAAATTAATTTGGTTAATGAGTTAATTGAGTTCATTTTATACCTCTTAGGGCACGACGATTGTATCGCCGGCTTTTAAAGTAATATTCGATTCTAAATCTTCTCCATTAATCAGTTTTTTATAATTCACGATAAACCTTTTCTCCTTCCCACCCTCTTTTCGAATGATTAAAATCTTCTTTTGATTTGCCCACTCAGTAAATCCTCCTACCATTGGAATGATTTGTAAAAGTGTCATCTCACTGCGAAGTCTATAAACTCCAGGATTTCTTACTTGACCAGAGACATAAACCTTGAAACTGTTTGCCTCCATAACGATGACCGAAACAGTGGGCGTCTCTATAAAATCTTTAAATCTCTTTGTTAGCTCCTCTCTAAGCTGAAGAGGAGTAAGGCCTGCTGCTTTAACTTCATTGATTAAGGGTAGAGAAATAAATCCATCCATTCTAACTGGAACTGTTCTTGATAATGCCTCCTCCTTCCATACATGTATATAAAGAACATCCTCAGGACCAATTATATATCTTTCAGCATCTATTCCTGCTTCAGCTTGAGCTTGCTTCTTTGAAATAATTTCTTGATCCGTTTGAGATGAGGCTAATCCGATGGTTATTAAAAATATTAAAAGTACTGAAAGACCAATAATAGATAAAAATCTTTTCATCTTAACCCTCCTTTCTCATTTCATGATTTAGGACCAAGAAATCTTTTAATAAGGTCCATCGAATCAGCCCCATTTATTGGAAAACAGAACTGATCCAACGTAATTTCAATTCCATTCTTTTTAAAATCGAGATACTTAATTGCTTCCTCAACCCGTTGTTTTGCCTTTTGGCCTGTCTTTACATCTGCATACGGTAGAAGGAGTAAAACTCGATCTTCTCCTATAGAGGCTATAATGTCACTCTCCCTTATTTCTGAAGAAAGAAAATCACTCAAATTTTTTTGATGAACTCTTAGATTAGTAAGTTTTGACTTTCTTGAGATATCATTAAGTCTTATTGAAATTAAACAAATAAAATTCTGATAACGACGAGCCCTTTTCACCTCGAGATCAAGAAGAAAAAAGAACAGGTTTTCATCTAACACCCTATTTGAGGATATATTAATTTTTTCGAAATTCATTATTTTACCCTCGCTTCAGTTTAACCTTCACCTTCCAATTTAAAATTGTCGATGCTGCTTGAAATGACCTCTTGGTAACTCCTAATTTCTCTTGTTTTATCTAAATTGTACTTATCAATTTTATAAAGTAATGCTTTATAACTAATGCGTAAAAGTTTGGCAGCCTCTTTTCTATTCCAATGTGTTTCCTGAAGAGTCGCCTCTATAATATCTTTTTCTGCCTTTTCAATTGCTCTTCTTCCCGCCTCTTTTAGGTCAAACAATCCCTTTAAGTTGTTTGAATTATTAGATTCTGTAAAATTTGTTGGATGAATATTCATCTCACCATTTATCTTTTCACTAAGGGACTGAATAATGGTTTCTTCTTCGCCGAAGATAACTATTCTTTTTATTAGATTCTCTAATTCACGAATATTACCTGGCCAATTGTAAGCCCTAAAAACATCTAAAAGCCTTGAGGAAAGAGTTGTGGTTTCTTTGTTATATTTTTTCTTATAAAGATTAAAGAAATATTCTGAGAGTGGGATAATCTGTTCTGTGCGATCTCTAAGTGGTGGAATATTAAGATTGATGACATTGATTCTATAAAAAAGGTCTTCACGAAAACGACCCTCGGCCATTGATTTTTCAAGATGATTTTTAGTTGTCACAATAACTCTTGTGTCAACTGAAACATCTCCATCTCCACCTAACCGAGAAAATACCCCATCCTGAAGAACCTGAAGCAGTTTAGCCTGAAGTGATAGATCCATCTCCTCAATGTCGTTGAGTAAAATAGTACCACCATTTGCCATTTCAAACTTCCCTGGCTTTTTTAGATGAGCACCTGTGAATGCACCCTTCTCAAAACCAAAAAGTTCACTTTCAAGAAGGCTATTTGGTATAGCTGCACAGTTTACCTTTATAAAGGGTTTGTTTCGTCTGTGAGAAAAGTTATGAATGGTCTGTGCGATAATTTCCTTTCCAGAACCTGTTTCGCCCTTGATTAAAACAGTAATATCAGTCTTTGCAATTTCTTCAATAATCGACTTAATCTTAATCATCTTAGGAGAATTAGAAAATATTATCTGCGATATCTCTTTCATAAGCGATTAAAGATTGTCAGCAAATAATATGCCAATCTATTTAACTCATTAACAAAATCTTAACTTAATGATATCATTAATTATTTTATATTCTTTAGCCTAACTTTTTCTCTCTTTTTTAAAACTATGACAAAAAGTAGAAACTATTTAGCAAAAAATGGTAATTTGTTTCCACTTTTTTCCTTTTATGAAATTCTTTTCCTATTCAGTAAGAAATCCATTACTCAAACCGCATTCTTTAATTTTATAAAGCAGAGCTTTGTAACTTATATTCAAAACCTCTGCAGCCTTTTTACGATTCCAATTTGTCATTTCTAAGGCCTTTGTAATCAATTCTGATTCTGCTTTAATCAGTGCCTGACGATGAACCTCTTTAAGAGATGGCCAATGTTTTCTATTTAAAATTACTTTTTGTGATTCTAATAATGGACTCTTTTTCATAGAAGGAATTAATTCATCTATAATTGTTTTCTCTCCTCCTAAAACGACTACTCTTTGAATAACATTCTCAAGTTCTCTTATGTTGCCAGGCCAGTGATATTTAAAAAATATCTCCATTATATAGTCTGATAATGGGGGTACTGTTTTATTATATTTTTTTGAAAATTTATTTAAAAAGTATTCAACAAATATTGGAATCTCCTCTTTTCTTTCCCTTAGTGGTGGGATAGTTATATTAACAACATTTAACCTATAAAATAGATCTTCTCTAAATCGGCCTTGTTTCACGGCTTCTTCAATATTCTTATTGGTAGCTACTAATACTCTTACATCAACATGCACATCATTTCTTCCACCAAGTCTTGAAAATTCTCTATCTTGAAGAACTTGAAGTAGCTTACCTTGAAGTGAAAGACTCATCTCTGAAATTTCATCAAGAAAGATAGTTCCTTCATTAGCAAGTTCAAATTTCCCCAACTTCTGTCTATAAGCACCCGTAAAAGCACCCTTTTCATAACCAAAAAGTTCACTTTCAAGAAGCTCAGATGGAAGTGCTGCACAATTCACTTTTATAAAAGGTTTATTCCTTCGGAATGAGTTTAAATGGATTGACCGTGCAACAACTTCTTTTCCAACTCCACTTTCACCCTGAATGAGAACTGTCACATCTGTATTGGCAACCTGGTCAATAACCTCTTTAATCTTATGCATCTTTTCATGGGCATATATGAATATTCCATTGTCTTGTGTCACCTCTCCAACCTCAATAAATGTAGTAGATGATGGAATAGATTCTTTATTAGGCAATTCAATTGGGAAATTATCTTTCTTATCCTTCAAAAGACGATTCATTTCATGAATTTCAAGAAAGAAACGAGCAGATGTTAATGCTGCTCCCATCTGATTCGTGATATAAGAAATGACCCTTTTTGAACCTTCATCAAATGCCCCTTTTCTTGAATGACTTATGTTAAATACACCAACTACCTGATCTTTTTCTTTTACAGGATAACAAATTAAAGACCGAACCTTTTTGCTTAGGCCATTGGCTCTTACAAATCGGGTCTCATGAAGGACATCATTACTAATAACTGCCTTTCCCTCTTTTAAGACATAACCTGCTACTCCTTCTCCTGGTTTAAATCTTTTTCCAATTGAGGTTCCATTTGAATAATATACACTTTCCTTTTCGTTCTTACTTCTTGCAGCTCGAATAATTAATTCACCTGTAATTGGATCTTCTAACATCAGAGAGCAGTTTTCTACATCCATTTCATCTATAACTGCATCTAAGATGGCTTTACATGTTTTTTCAAATTCGGGTAGCATGTTAAGAGCATTTTGAACCTTTTTAAAGAGGGTTAAAGCTTTCATATTTACTTGATTTGAATTATTTATTCCTTCTGATAATTCCCTTTCCATATCCCCCTCCTCATAAAAAGAAAATAAAAAAAGATGTTATTATTCTCTACGATTTCCTAACTCAATTAAGAGTGGATAATTGGATGAAACTTTATTTCTTTGAATTGATTGTCTCCGCTTAGCTAAACCCTTTTTAAGTTGGAGAAGAATCTTTTCAGTTGAAAAAGGTTTAGTAAATATATCCTCTACACCTGATCTTAAAATTTCCTTATAATCTTTTTCCTCGATATCTTGATCTGTAATCACCATCACATAAAGTTCTGGAAAATCCTTTTTTAATTCTCGAATATGATCAACTACACAATCCCCATTTACTTTATATTCGGTAATGAGAGCTGATATCTCAAATTCTTTAAAATTCTTTTTTAGACGATCAATGTCTGATAAAGCTATAACAATGTATTTTTCGACTTCTAATAAAACCTTAAGCGTCCATATTATATGAGGATCTTGATCGAAAATAAGAACAGTATCTTTGTACATAAAAATCCTCACTTTATAAAATCCATTTCAGCAATTTACATACCAATGAAGTGTTTTAAATTAATTGTTTGTAATTATTTGATATCAAAAATTTTTTTAAATTTAAAATAAAAGTCCACCTTATCCATCAGCCATCGATTTTCTCCTTTTGGGACAATTGATGAGCCAAAAGGTAAATTAAGAATAAAATTTCCAATTATTTTAGGTTGTTAGTAATTTGACCAAAAAGGAAGATTTTAGAATTTCAAGGATTCTAATATTTTACTTTGTTCTGGAAATGTATATGATTGAAATGAAAGGGTTTTAATGAATTTACCCAATGCTTTATCTTTCTGGAAAATACTGTAAGTTTCAATTAATTTATTTATTCTATTAAGTAGGGCATTACATCCATCTTTATTTGTTTCAGGTAGTATGATGCTTACTTCTCCATTGCTTTTACATATAAAATCTTCTTCCCTTGTATTCTTTCTTAAAAGTTCAAGAAATTCCCTTAGAAAATTATCAAAATGACTTTCTTTTTCCTTCTCTTTATTAGAAACTTTTATTAATAATAGCGAAACATTATGGTTATGCCTTTTTGATCTCTTTATTTCCTGGCGAAGAAATCTTTCAAAAAAATTTCGGTTAAAGATAAGATTACTAATCCTTTCACTTATTGGGTCAAGTAATGAAAGCTTCTCTAATACTTTCAATCTTAGTATTAAATCTCTTTGTTTTAAACCCTTTTTAATATGAACAATAATCTTATCAGGTGAGTAGGGTTTTAAAATAAATTCATCGACCCCTACCATAAAAAGTCTTTCATATGTGCTCTCATCTATGGTTGCATTTGCAACCATTAGGATATATGTTGCAGGAAAGTCTTCTTTAATTTTTCTAATAAATCCCTCTGTAGCTTCATGTGGATATATGTACTCTATAATAATGATTGAATACTCTTCTTTCTTAACTAAGGAGTAAGCCTCTTCAAGGTTTAGTGCTGAATTGACTGAATATCCTTCATCCCTCAATATAATTTGGTAAGCATTTACAAGGTTCTTAAATGGGTCAACTAAAAGAATTGAATGATAAGACATATAATTTATATATACAAATTTAGTGCCAAATTTATGTTTTTTTCTTTTTAGAAGGTTTTAATTGATATTTGTTTATCCTGTTTACAAGCATTTTTCGTGTGATGCCAAGTAGCTTTGAAGCCTTTTCCTGATTCCACTGAGCTTCCTCAAGTTTACGCAATATCCAATTCTTTTCAAGATCGGATATCATTTTAGGAAGATTTATTTTCCCTTCTCCTTTGGGAAGGTTATCTCCTTTTAAGAATAGATAAGAAGGAATATCTTCAACCGTGATAGTATTATCCCTGCACAATACAATCATTTGTTGGATTACATTTGCAAGCTCCCTGATATTTCCTGGCCAAGGAAATGCCATTAAATGTTCTATAACCTCGGGTTGAATCCTTGGGGGTGTTTTCCCTCTATAATATTTCCTAATAAAATGGTCAATTAAGAGAGGAATATCTGAGGCTCTTTCTCGAAGAGGTGGAATTCTTATAGGAACAACACTTAACCGATAATATAGATCACTTCTGAAATTTCCCTTTTCTACTTCTTGCTCCAGATCTCGATTCGTGGTTGAGATTATACGAACATCCAATTTAATGGATTTACTATCTCCCACCCTTTCAAATTCCTTCTCTTCTATTACCCTAAGGAGAGTTTTCTGAAGATGAAAAGGAACCTCACCGATTTCATCAAGAATGATTGTTCCTCCATCTGCACTTTGGAATTTCCCTATGGTATCTTTTACTGCACCTGTAAAAGCACCTTTTTTATGGCCAAATAACTCACTTGTAATAAGAGTCTCTGTGAGTGCTCCACAATTAATTGTAACAAGGGGCCTACTTCTTCTTAAGCTATTGTAATGAATAGTCTTTGCAATCAAGTCTTTTCCTGTACCACTTTCACCCATAATCAAAACAGTAGTATCTGTTTCTGAAATCCTTTGAATAATTTCAAATATCTCGAGCATCTTTGGATGCCGTCCAATGATATTCGGAAAAGAATACTTTTCACTTACTTCCTTTCTAAGATAATCAATTTCCCTTTCCAACTCTTGAGCTTTTAAAGCCTGACGAATGATGGCTATGAACCTTTCAAGATTATTAAATATAGGCTTCTCAAAAAAGTAATAGGCACCTTTTTTCAAAGCTTCAACTGCCATTGATACCGAACCGAATGCTGTAACGAAAATAACAGGTATGTTAGGATCGATCTTTTTAATTTCTAAGAGGAGATCCATCCCGCTTAAATCGGGCATCTTTTCATCAGTAATAACGAGATTGACAGAATTTGTCTTAAGTCTCTCTAACGCCTCTTTCCCGTTTTCAGCGATAATCGTATTAAATCCCTCTTCTGAAAGTACCTCTGAGATTCCAAAACGGGAATGAGGTTCGTCATCCACTACTAATATAGAAGCTCTTGTGCTCATCTTATTCTCTTCTATCCTCGATTGATAGGAAGTTCAACCCTTATGGTCGTTCCCTTATTCTCTTCGCTTTCAATCTCTATTTTACCACGATGATGATCAACAATAATTTTTTTACATATTGCTAATCCAAGGCCTGTCCCTCTTTGTTTTGTAGTAAAGAAAGGTTGAAAAATAAAAGGCAAATTTTCTCTTTTTATCCCAGGGCCATTATCAATGAAAAATACCTGAACATATTGAGGATCTCTAAGATTCTTGAATGTCTTAACCACAAGCCTTCCACCTTCATTCATTGACTCAATGGCATTCCTAACGATATTGATAAATGCTTGTTTTATCTCTTCGTAATTTCCATAAATCTTTGGCAAATCTGGATGTTTTTCGAGAGAAACTTTAATTTTTTTTGATTCTAAATCAAACATATGAGAGGTAATATTTATTGCTATTGAAACCACCTCATTCACATCCAACTCGCTAAACCTAATCCTATTAGAAGGTCTCACAAAATTTAAACATTCCTGAACAAAATTGTTAAGGTGTTGAACTTCATCATCAATAATCTTTATAGATTCACTAATTAATTGGTCTTTTAAATTTGATCGCCTTTTTATAATGGTTAAAGCACCTGAAATAGCATGAAGAGGATTTCTAATTTCATGAGCTAAGAAAGGGAAAAATCTTTCAAGTGATGAGTATCCATCAAAACGGCTTTCTTCTATTTGAGCATCACGTATAGCTAATGAATTATTGATTGACTTTAAAAGAATATCATGATCTATCGGCTTCGAAAGGAAATCGGTTGCTCCTTTTCTCATTAAATCTACAGCAATTTGCTCTCCTCCGAAACCTGTAACAATGACTACAGCGATATTGCGATCAATATCTTTAATTTTTCTTAAAAGTTCTTCTCCAGAAATATCAGGTAATTTCAGATCAAGAAGCACAAGTTCAGGCTTATCTGTCAGGATTTTTTCGATACCTGTCTTACCATTTAATGCCACGGAAACATAGAAATCTTCTTTGCCCAGGATCCGTCTAACTAAATCTACAAATTCCTGATTATCGTCTATAACCAAAATTTTTCTTTTTTGATCTCCCATAATTTACAAATATTTTAGAGCAAAAAATTTTTTCTTTCAAATAAAATTTTTTAAGTTTTCTGATGGAGAAAAAAATTGACATATAAAAAATCTCATGTTAATTTTTTAGAAAATTAACAGGGGGTGGGAAATGAGAATAAATAAATTAATCTTGGTTATTTTTTATTCGTTAACTTTATTTATCACAACAATTATTGCCACAGAGATAGAGGCAAAAACAGTCTTTTTAGGGTTTGCTGGAGGACCTGCAACAGGTGTTTATGGCAAAGCGGCTGCAGCCATTTCAGTCGTTATTAAAGAAAAATCTGGAGGGACTATATCTCCTGCCTCTCAAGCTACATCAGGTGGAAGAGAAAATGTAACACTTGTAGCTACTGGTAAAGCAGATATGGGAATTGCAGCAGCCCCTGATTTATATGAAGCATTTCATGGAGTAGGACTCTGGAAAGGGAAACAAACAACAAAGTTCCGAATAGTGGGTAATTGTTTAGATGCAGTAGTAAATTTTGTTGTTCTCGAAAAATCTGGAATAAAAAGCATAAAAGAACTGGAGGGTAAAAAAATCTCCTTTGGGAGTCCTGGTTCAGCATCAGCAGGGTTTGCTGAACGTTTTATTACAGAAATTGGACTAAAAGTCACTAAGCAATATTTAGCGGGAGGAGAAGCAGCAACAGCTCTAAAAGATGGACAATTGGATGCTTATTGTTGGGCACCGAGTATGCCAGCACCTGATTTAGTTGATTTAGCATCAACCACACCAGTAAGATTGCTTGATGTAGGCACTATTGCAAAAGAAATAGGTTTTTTCAAAAAATATCCATTTTATCGTCCTTTTACAATACCAAAGGGCACATACAAAGGTGTTGATTATGATACACCAACTGTTGTGTGTGGAACTTTTTGGATTGTTAGAGAAGATCTCCCTGAAGACCTTGTTTATCAAATGGCTAAGATTGCTTATACTAACACAGAAGCATTAAGGAAGGCATTCGGGCCACTAAAAGTAATGCAACCAAATGAATCATCTATCATGGGAATCGACCTTCCACTGCATCCTGGTGCAGAAAAATTCTGGAGAGAAATTGGTGTAAAAATACCTGATAGTATGAAAACAAACTAGTGATATTTATTCCCATTTTCTTCATTTACCAATTTAATGATAATCCCCACTTTTAACTCAAATAAAGGTGGGGAATATTTTTAATTTTTAACAAATAAATTTCTTTATTAGGTATAGGTATAAGAATGCAAAAAAATTCTTTTAAAGAACTTTTCAATTGGATATTAAGAAACTTTGTTCTGACCGAGAAAAGACAATTAAAGGGATGGCAATATCAATTAGCTCAAACAATAAGTGGCTTGATGGCCATTTTTTATTTTTATACAAGCTGCTTTGGAGTTTTTAGTCAAGAAAGTCATCGTGGTGTATTTCTTGCGTTTACGCTCATGCTAATATATCTATGGTTTCCTTTTTCTAAGAAATCGCCACAAGAAAGGTTTACTTTTTTTGATGGTTTGCTTTCCTTTATGTCGCTTGGAGGGGGATTATTTTTTATCTATGATTATCCAAAGATCATGGCAAGAAGTGGCGAATATACCTCCTTAGAAATAATAATCGGGCTAATTATGATTATACTTGTCCTTGAAGGTGCAAGGCGAGCAATGGGGGCTTTGCTTCCCCTAATTGGAATAGCTGCCCTTATATATGCACACGAGAGCATAGCTCAAATTCTTCCATCTCCATTTGCTCATAAGGGATTTGATATTACAAGGATTATTGCTTTTTGTTACGCTTCTGTTGAAGGAATATTTGGAACGGTTGATTATGTTCTTGCCACATATGTCTTACCATTCGTCATTTTTGGCGCTTTTCTTAATAAGTCTGGGGTAGGAAGATTCTTTATAGAACTTCCTTTCTCCCTTTTAGGTAAATATCCAGCAGGCACTGCTCAAGTTGCAGTAGTTAGTTCAGCATTAATGGGTACCATATCAGGTAGTCCAGCTGCAAATGTAGTTTCAACAGGAACCTTTACCATTCCATTGATGAAAAAGGCGGGCTATAGGCCTGAAATGGCAGGAGCTGTTGAGGCAGGTGCATCAACTTGTGGTATGTTTACACCTCCTGTTATGGGTGCGGCTGCCTTCTTTATGGTTGAATTTACAGGTATTCCTTATATTGAGATTATAAAAATTGCTGCAATTCCTGCATTTTTATACTTAGTTGGCATAGCTGCAATGGTTCAAATAGAAGCAGTAAAGAATAAAATTAAAGGAGTTTCCGAAGACCAATTACCTTCGTTCCGAAAAGTATTTAAAGGAGGATGGTTCCTTTTCACTCCTCTTTTTTTAATTATAGTTCTCCTTATCTATGGGTATAGCCCACACAAAGCTGCATTCTTCTCATCTTTATCATGTATTGTGATAAGTTGGTTTGTAAAAACTAATAAAATGGGACCAAAAGAATTTTGGTCTGTAATGACTGATTCAGGAAAAGATACTTTATCAATCGCAGGTATAACAGGGGTTATAGGAATTATGGTCGGTATTTTATACCTTACAGGTCTTGCCCTCAATCTTTCCCACATTATTTTAAGCCTTTCAAGTGGAAGTTTATTAATAACAATCTTTTTGGCTGCCATTGCCTCATTTATAGTTGGTATGGGAGCGCCTATCTCAGCCACTTATGTTATCCTCGCTGTTATTATACCACCAGCTATGGAAAAATTAGGTGTGTCTGTGATGGGAGCTCATCTATTATTAATTTGGTATTCCCAACTTGCAGGATTAACCCCACCGGTTTGCACTGTTGCCTATGTTGCCTCAGCAATTGCCAAATCAGATCCTTTAAAAACCGCTATCGAATCCTTAAAATTTGGTGTTTTGCTATTAGTTATACCCATCTTATTTATTTATACACCAATACTTTTAACAGGATCTTTTTTTGAGAATATTTTAGCTATTATTACTTCTTTATTGGGTGTTTTAAGTTTCGTATTTGTAATACACAAATACTTTCTTAGACCAAATACTTGGTATGAAGAGATTTTATTTGCAATAGGAACATTCCTACTTTTTACTCCATATCTTTTATGGAATCTGATTGGATTAGGGAGTGTTATTATCCCATTACTATTACAGATAAGGGAAAAAACAAGGGGCTAAAAATTATAATATTAAGAATAATTGTTGAAAAATTTTAAAATTTATAGATCAAATTTCTATAGAGCTTTTAAATCTCTACAGGAATGAAATAAATTTTATTTATATCTATGTTATGAGTTGCAATTACTTTACCCCAATTCAAAATTGATTCTTCAGATATTCTTTCTGGGTCTTTCCTTCTTTCGGGTAATATTCCTATAAGATGCTCTCTCCCTTCTTCATCTCTCCAATAAAATTCATAAACAATCATATAAGGAGACTCCCATCCTAATTTTAATTTAAAAAATAATAAACAATTTTAGTGCCAAACCGAATAAATTGCTGTAAGTTTATGATAATGTAGAGAATTTGTCAAATCTTAAATTTTATCGAGAAATCTAAAAAGGAAAAATTTTTCACAAATGTTCTAAATTTTTTAAAAAATAAGGAAAAAATTTCCAATAAACAGAAATTTAAATCCATTAAAGGTGTCCAAAAAATTATTTTTCTTTAGAGGCTCACTTTATGGAATCTAATATTTAAAAATGCTTTAAAATATGTTAATTAGGTATTGCTTAGGAAATAATTCTTCCACTTCACCATAACCCTCTCTCCGAAGAGTGAGGATTATGGATAAAGAATTATGAATTTTCATTGTTAGTGAGTGACAAAATTTTCATGAAAAATTAAAATTGGTTTAATCCTCACTTCTCCACTATCTCTAAAAGGAGAAGGAATTTTATTAATTATTAAATCGAAAGGAGTTAAATTATGTATAGTGGTGGTTATACTGGATGGATTTTAAGGATTAATCTCACGGATAAAACTTTTAAAAAAGAAGAGTTACCCCTAAAACTTGCAAAAGACTTCATTGGAGGAGCAGGATTTGGAATAAAACTCCTCTATGATGAACTAAAACCGGGAACAAATCCTTTAGGACCTGAGAATAAATTGATATTTGCTCCTGGACCTTTTACTGGAACAAATGTCCCTTGTGCAAGTCGTATCGCTGTAACAGGTAAATCTCCTTTAACAAATGCAGTGGGAATGGCTCTTTCAGGTGGTCACTTCCCAGCTGAGTTGAAATTAGCAGGTTACGATGTCTTGATAATTGAAGGGAAGGCAGAGAAACCAACATATATATGGATAAAAGATGATGAAGTTCGTTTTCGGGATGGGAGTAAAATTTGGGGAACTCAAACCTTTGATTGCCAACAATTAATCAAAGATGATTTAAAAGATCAAAATACTCGAATTGCTTGCATTGGACCTGCTGGTGAAAATTTGAGCCGAATAGCATGTATTATTAATGAAAGAAGAGCTATTGGAAGAAAAGGTCTTGGCGCAGTAATGGGTTCAAAGAATCTCAAAGCCATAGCAGTTCGTGGAACTAAATCTGTGGAGATAGCCTCTAAAGAAAAATTTAAACTCGCAAGGGATAAAATGTTAAAGGCCATGAAGGATAGTCCTGTACTCTATCCAGAATTTGCCAAAACTGGGACGCCATCTAATGTAGATAATACATGTGCTCTTGGAATCTTTCCTGCAAAAAACTGGACGGCTACAGGTGAATTTACACCTGTAGATCAAATTGGAGTTGAAGCATTGGAAACTCGCAGGATTGGTAAAGAATTCTGTTATGAATGCCCTGTTGGCTGCAGCCAAATAAGACTCGCTCGTAAGGGACAATATACTGGAATATTGACTGAAGGACCTGAATTTGAAACACTTTATTCATTAGGTGGTCAGACAGGTGTCGATGATATAGATAGTATTATCGCTGCAGATAGACTATGTGACGAATTGGGATTGGATACAATCTCTACGGGAGTAGTAATTGGTTTTGCAATGGAACTGTTTGAAAGAGGAATTCTAACAACCTCAGAAACTGGAGGTCTTGACCTGAAATTCGGAAATCATGAGGCGATGATTACACTAATTCGATGGATTGCCTTTCGTCAGGGAATTGGAAATATCCTCGCAGATGGTGTAAAGATTGCATCCTCAAGAATAGGAAAGGGTTCTGAAAAATATGCTCTACATATAAAAGGCCTTGAACTGCCTGGATATGATGTAAGAGGGGCAAAAGGACATGGCTTAGCCTATGCAACATCTTATACAGGTGGTGATCATAATCGTGGCTATGCATTCCAGGAGATATTTAGCATTCCTATTCCATATCCTGTTGACCGATTAAGTATTGATGGTAAAGGAAAATTAACAAAATGGAATCAGGATGTAAGAACAGCTACCTGCGATTGCCCAACAATGTGTGTATTTTTACTTGACACAGCCATGGCACCTATTGCAACAGAAAATACTGCCTCTTTGATGGAGGCTGTTACAGGTCTTTCATTTACTCCTGAAGAAATTTCTAAGGTAGGGGAAAGGATAAATAATCTTGCAAGGGCCTTTAATGTGCGTGAAGGTTTTACCAGAGCAGATGACACTTTTCCAGAGAGATTGATGAATGAACCCCTTAAAAGCGGTGCATCAAAGGGTCATCTTATAAGTAAAGATGATCTTAAAATTATGCTTGATGAGTATTATACGGTTAGGGGTTGGGATTTAAATACAGGAATCCCTAAAAAAGAAAAACTCATTGAATTGGGTCTTGAAGATGTTGCAAAAGATATCGGCGTTTAAGTGATTAAGATTAAGGTCTATACAATACTAACAATAAAAAAGATTTTAGGTAAAAGAGAATTTGAGGTCTCACTTCCTGAAGGCAGCACAGTAAAGGATCTTCTCTCATGGATGATTAAACAGTGGGGAGAATCATTGGCTTCCCATCTTTTTCAGCCAGGAACTTATCAACCACTTCCCTATATTCGTTTTATGGTGAATGGTCGTTTAATTGAATTTCTAAATGGATTAGAAACTATTCTTAAGGATGGAGATGAGTTCTTAATTCTCCCGGTCGTTGCGGGTGGATAAAATCATAATATCCAAACTGAGATAAGCAGTCAAAGGTCTGAGCCTATAACTTATTATAAAAGGACAAAGGGCTGTGGCAGAATTCTTTTCTATCAGTTAGTAGAAGAACCACATCATTTATCGTCAAAAAAGACCTTGTGTTAATACTTCATTTGAGTGTTCATGAATTAAAATTGTATCTCCAAAAATAAAATATTCCCCATCTTTATCCTTTACTGTGAGACGAAGTGCTACACACATATCTTCTAAGAATTTTTGGTTACTGGCTTTTTTAAGAAAAGGAGGTTCCTCAAGGCTTAGACCAATTCCATTTATGAGAACATATTCAGGTACATAAATAAATCCACTTGCTTTGATTATTTTCATTACCTCCTGATAGAATTCTGAAATTAATTTTCCTGGTCTTATTCCTTTTATCACATTTTGATACAATTCCTTCACATTTTCATTATTTATTTCTATAAGTTTAGAATCTTTTGCGACAAATGTCTTTATTCCTTCTACCCAATAACGTTCAAACGATAGGGCTAAATAGACACTAACCTTCTCATCCTGCTTAATTAAGCGATTTTTCGAAGGCCTAAGGCTCCAGTTAGATTCTCCGGAATTGGCAAAAAGGATTCTTATGTCTTCTGCTCCCTGGATGCGGGCAAACCAATCTATTTTTGCCTCAAAAATTCTTTCATCCATCTTATTTAGCACTAAATCCGAAATGAAATTTAATGTAGTATTAACGATTCTTGAAGCACGACGAATCTGATCGGATTCAGTCTTAGATTTTTTCATACGAAGTTCTTTGAACAAATCATCTACCTCTAATACCTTACATCCTTTTAGACCTTCGATAAGAATTTTATATTCCTGAAATGGCATAAATTGTCTTACTCCTACGAGACCAATCTTCGAAGGGATAAGATTTGCTCCATTTAAAAATTTTAAACAATTTTTTGCTAAACTACCTGAAGGTGAAAAGGCTCCCGAAAGGGATGACCTTATATCCTCAATCCATGTTATTCGTTGGCCTGTCTTTAATTCACGTGATGGCCCTTCAAAGAACAATGTTGGCTCACCATCCCGAGGTAAAATAAGAACTGCACTAACATTCATTTTTGTTTGGAAATTAGTTAAATAACATATATCTGCGCAGTGATCCGTCCCATAGCCATAAATTAGAAAAAGCGAAATTCTATGTTTCTTCATATAATTTCTTACTTGATTAATTCTTAAGAGGAATTCTTGTTTTGGCATATTGATTTGATCCCAAACATCCCTTCCTCTTTTCAATATAGGTTGAAGCGTATCCATTTTATACCTCTTTAACAAAAAGTTTTGTTTCGGATTCAACAAGCCGTTCTATCCCATTTTCGGTTACAAGAATTGTTTCACCACAGGCAAGATATCCAGTTTCAGGAATATATTGATTTGGATGAACTACGATAACCTGCCCCCTTTCGAAAGGAGTTTGAGTTTCTTCATCTATTACACCCCCTGGAGATATTGATCCAACTCCCATTCCATGGCCTCGAGCCCTCATATATGGTGGAGCACAATATTTGGCATAACCTGCCTCACTTATAACCTTATTCATTATGACTGCCATTGATGAAGCAGGCACCCCTGGTCGAATCAGCTTTAGAGACTCCTCTAAGGCCTTTACAAGAATATCATATTTTTCAACCAAAATAGGATTTTTTTTACCAAGTAGAACTGTTCTACATATTTGGACAACCTGTCCTTCTACAATAGGTGATATCTCAGCAATAATAATATCTCCCTCTCTTAATCTTCTGTCGGTTGGAGAATGCATTGCATGATTATGAACCCCTGAACTTATTAGATTGAAATTATCATCCGCACCTGCTATTCGCATCGCTAACTCCATTTCTGCCAGGATCTCGAACTCGGTTAACCCTGGTCGAACAGCATCTATAAGAGCTTTATAGCCAGCATCTGCAGCCCAAGCAGCCTTTTTAGCATAGGATACCTCAACATCTGTTTTCTCCCTTGCCATTTCTGTAATAATATCATTAGATAATAAAATTTCTCCTATTGACTGAATCGCTTCGTAAACCTCTATTGGCATCTCTTCGGCCCCTACAAGGCCAATTCGACCTTTTAAATTAAACTCATTTATAATTTTTAATAGGTCTTCAATAAATGACGAACTTCCTCGAACATCTTTTATCCAGCTTTTATCTAAATATCGAAAATAATCCCACTCCGGAGTTACGAGTAAAGCTATATTCCCACTGCTTGAGATAATAACTGCATTTTTAGGCCCTAAGGGTTTACACTCAGCAAAATAATGAAAATAGTTCGGACGTAGAATATTTTTTGAACCGTTGGAATAGATGATTAAACCATCAAGTCCTTTTTTATTTAAAAGTTCTCGAGCCTTTTTAAATTTTAATTGAGACATTGGCTTTTCCTCATTTATAAAATGAATTTTTACAAAAAAAGTGCCTAATCCTGAATCATAATTAGGATTAGGCACTTAAAGATTTATTATTTTATTCCCCTTAATTCTCTAATAGATACCAACTTAGCATCTGGGATAATAATCTTATAGTTTCCGCCGGAAACAAGGTTGCAATGGAATGGGAATTTCTTTCCTTTTACCCACTGCAGCCCTCCTGATGGGACAATAGAAATATTCTTTTCATTAAATTTGATTGGTCCTTGAACTGTAGTTATATTTGTCTCTGCAAATGCTTTTCTTATAACTTCTTTATCAAGGGTTTGAGCCCTTTTTAAAACATCAGCAACAATTTCATAACCTGAATAACATCCACCAAGAGAAGGTGTCCATTGCTTACCAGATGCGTTTTCATAGGCCTCGCTTAGTTCTCTTGCGGTTTCTCCAGTAAGTGATGATTTAAATGGATATGAAGGATGCCATACCGCCTCTGATGAAGTACCTAATCCAAGATCTCCTCCAATGGCTTCAACTCCTGCAGGAAAGAGTATGGCTCTTCCAACTGTACAAATATGCGGTATGAAATTTTCTCTGAAACATTGTCTCCAAAATCTTGTGAAATCAGGTGGAGACATGTTTGCAAAAACAATTTCAACATTCTCTTTTTTCCAACCACTTATAATTGCTCCATAATCCATTGTTCCAGCAGGGAATCTACCTAAATCGATGACTTTATAACCCACCGGTCTGAGGCTTTTATGAGCTCCTTCTGCCCAAGCAACTCCATCTGGATCATTCTGAGCCAAAAGTCCTACTGTTTTGTTTGTCTTTACATCATCCCACATCTGTAAGAAAGAAGCCATATAATCTCTTACACTGAATGACGCATCAAAAGCCCAATAAAATGGTCCACCAAGCAGAAACATTTCAACAGGCATCATAGTACTAACACAAGGAACTTTAAACCTTTCACAAACAGCAGCCACTGGACTAACTGTAGCAGGTGTAGCAGATACATACATAATATCTACATTATCATTTAAAATAAGTTTTGATGCTATGTCGGCCGCCTTTGTTGGATCACTCTCAGTATCTGCTATTTTTACCCTTACAGGTAATTTCTTTCCTGCTTCTTTAATATAAATTCCTCCATCCTTATTAATATCTGCTATTGCTTTATTATCGAGCCAAGGAGTAGCTGTAGTAAATACAGAAACAGGGCCTGTTATTGGCAGTGGTCTTCCAATTAGAATATGATCCCTTGTTGCACCATGGGCTGATTTTAATATCTTTGGAAGACTTGATGAAGCCCCAAGAACTGCTGTGGTCAAACCTACCTTCTTAATAAAATCCCTTCGTGTTATTTTATTTTTTTCTCTCATAGCAAACCTCCTTTATAAATTTTTTATTCTCCCATTGTTTCTTTGATATAAAGCTTTGGTAATATGTCAGCAAGGTTTCCCATCTCTTCTATACAATGTTGCATAAGGGAGGCTCCCATTTTCTCATCTGCTTCAAAAAGCCAGAATCGGCTTCTCATCTCACAACCAAAATCTGTATTTCTAACAAAATGGATAAGGTTACCAATCTTTTTATTTTCCTCGAGTAATCCAACATCTCCACAGATGGCAGCTCCAACCCGTGCCTCTTTGAATCTCGAAGTGTCAAAAAATTCTGAAGGTTCTCTAAAAGTAATCTTCAATTTTACAAGTTCTCCACCAATATATTCATGGACAAGATGGCTTGCTCCAATATAGTGACCCGGCTTCCATTTTTCATCCCACTCTCCAATAATATGATCTTTCGAATGCCATAATTTATATTTTTGTGTATCTCCGACATAGCCAAACCACCAATCTACCATTTTTGCTGCACAGCCTGGCATCCTTGTTAAAACTGCTATGTAAATATGACCATTGGGCAAACGCATATAACCTGTTTCGAGAGGTAAATAACCAGGTTCTAAAAGTTTGTTGACCTCTTGAAGTAACATAATTTATTTCCCTCCTTTTCAAAATTTTACATCTTTAAAGCTATTATGATTTAAAATTTTTGTCAAGCAATCCCTCAAAAGTTTTGCCACTAATAAAAAAATAGCCCCTATTTTTAGGGGCTACTAAATATCTATTAGTGCCTAGGGCCGGAGTTGAACCGGCACGGCGGTTACCCACCGAGGGATTTTAAGTCCCTTGCGTCTACCAATTCCGCCACCCAGGCAAATCTTTAATTCAATTTTCTCAATTTAAAATTTATAATGAATCATCAAATATGTCAATATGAGTTTGAAACTATTTTCTTTCCATATTGGTTGTCGAACAAAATCTCCAATTTGCCATTAAAATAGCAAAAAAGGTATCTATATTGAGTATGGGAAAAGTTGTTTATGAATCAACAACTGAAGAACTTGTTAAAAGACCGGATATCCAAATTTCATACCTTGGTGTGTCTAAAGGGTAAAAGAAACAAATTTAAATAATGCCTCTGAAACAAAACTTGACTATACTATTCAAATATTTATAATTTTAGAAAAAGATGAAAGGAGGTTCACAAAATGAAATTAATATTTAAGTTATTAAGTGGTCTGCTTTTAATTCTTATAGCCCTTTACACATTTGCGAAAGATACTTATGGAGCATATCCAGAAAAGACTATTACTATTTATTGCTGTTTTGCCCCTGGAGGAACAGTAGATACCAGTATTAGGGTTTTGGCTTCCTCAATGGAAAAAACGCTTGGACAGAACATTATTATAGTTACTAAAGATGGTGGAAGTGGAACAGTTGGGCTTGCACTTTTGGCAGGGGAAAAACCTGATGGCTATACCTTAGCAGCTGGAACAAGCACTGGAATAATGAGAATCCCTCTTGTAAGGAAGATGACTTATAAGCCACTTACCAGCTTTACATTTATTTATGCCTACGCAGGAGCTGTAAGCGCCCTTTTAGTAAGACAAGACTCGCCCTTTAAGACATTTAAAGATCTCGTTGAATATGCGAGGCAGAATCCTGGAAAGGTAAAATATTCAACCACTGGTGCAGGTTCACCTATGCATCTAATAATGGAAGTTATTGCAATGAGAGAAAAGATTAAATGGATTCATATTCCTTACAAAGGAACTGCACCTGCCGAGACTGCTGCTTTAGGAGGTCATGTGGATGCAGTTTCTGCAGGAGATCTCAGTAAAGCCATAAGTGGCCAGATGAGGGTCTTACTATTACATACAAAAGAGAGGTATCACAAATTCCCTGATGTCCCAACTACTGTTGAGTTAGGATATAATTATTACAATGACACACTATTTTCTGTTTTTGGTCCTGCAGGTATGGATCCACAGGTAGTTAAGAAACTTGAAGATGCCTTAGAAAAAGCGCAAGACACTCCGGCCTGGAAGCAATGGGTAGAAAGAACTGGACAGATCTCTGTTAAAATGAGAAGTGCTGAGTATACTAAATTCCTCGAAGAGGCATGGAATCGTGAGGTAGAGATACAAAAGGCTCTTGGGTTAATTACTGAACCTGCTACACAACCCAGATAAAGTAGACATTATTGGAGGTTAATGTGAATCAAAAAATAATAAAAACAGATGTTTTATGTATTGGTGCTGGAATTGCTGGTTTAATGGCTGGAATCAGAGCATCTGAGAGGGGGGTAAAAACTATCATTGTAGAAAAAGGACATGCTTTACATAGTGGAAGGGGCCGAGGAGGAAATGACCATTTCTGGTGTTATATTCCTGAAGTCCATGGAAATGATCTTGATGCGTTTTTAAGGGAAAGCCTTAAGATACCAAAACTCAAAACGATGCAATCAGGAACTGCACATAATGTACTTCGAACATTTCTTGAAAGGTCATTTGAGATTGTTAAACTATGGGATAAATGGGGAATACCAATGAGATACCAAGGGAGGTGGGAATTTGCAGGCCACTCCTTTCCAGGAGATGTCCTAACTCATTTAAAATATGAGGGCAGAGATCAGAAAAAGATTCTGATCAAGAAGGCCTCTGAATCAGGTGCTGAGATAATAAATAGGGTAATGGTTTTTGATTTAATAAGGGATGACGACAGGGTTATTGGTGCTATTGGAATTGACACGAGAGAAGATGTATTTGTAATTTTTGAAAGTAAAGCTATTATATTGGGAACAGGTTGTTTAGATCGACTATACCCTCCTCCAACACCGGCTTGGATGGGAAGCATACCTGGAAACTTAACACTTACAGGCGATGGCCGGGCTATGGCCTATAGAGCAGGAGCATATATCGTTAGCCCAGAAATGCCTAAAAGGCATATTGGACCACGTTATTTCAGTCGTTTTGGTCAAGCTACATGGATTGGTGTCTTACGCGATCCTCAAGGAAAACCTATTGGTCCATATGTAACTACTCCAAATCGTCTATATGGTGATATGACTCCTGAAGTAAAGAGCGTTTATTTAGAAGAGCTTTTTAAATCTGGAAATGGACCAATTTATATGGATTGTCGGGGGATTTCAAAAGAAGATTATGATTATATGATGCACTGGATGTGGCATGAAGGAAATGCCCCTTTGCTTGATTATATGAAAGATGAAGGAATAGATATTAGAAAACATCCGATTGAATTCCAAACCTATCATATAATTCCTGAGGGAAAGATTTGGATAAATGAATTGGGAGAAACCTCTGTTCGAGGACTCTATTCTGCAGGTGATGAATCTATGGGAGGAATAAGTTGTGCTGCTACTTATGGCTGGATTTCAGGTGAAAATGCTTCTGAGTATAGCAAGAGTGTATCTTTGCAAAATATTGATGATGGAAGACCAGAAATTGAAGTAAAAAAGGAGATGATTAAAAAAATTCTTAATCGCAAAGATGGACCTGACTGGAAAGAGGTAAATATTGCTCTTCAACAATTGATGCAAGATTATGCAGGACCTATTAGATCAGAGAGTTTATTGATGGCAGGTTTGGAATATCTTTATAGAATGCGGAAAAAGGTGGACACCTCTTTGATTGCAAGAAATCGGTGGGAACTTACGCGATGCCTTGAGACAATTAATTTGATGGATCTTGGGGAACTTGTATTTAAAGGGGCGTTAGCGCGTAAAGAAACAAGGGCATTACATAAACGAAGTGACTATCCTCTTACAGATCCAACCATGGATGGAAAAGAAATATTTATAAGAAAGGAAAACGGTAAAGCAATCATTGAAATAAAGAAAGGATAAAAGGAGCTAAATATGCCACCTGTTATAGATAGAAATAAATGTATAAGATGTGGTATTTGTGTGGATTATTGTGCTGAAGATGTATTTTTTGGATCTGAAAAGGGTGAAATTCCAAGTGTGACTTATCCCGAATTTTGTTCCCATTGTAGTTGCTGTGTTTATGCATGCCCTGAGAAGGCTATTTGGTTAAGAATTCCTCTTCCTCTACAATTACTTTATAAAGACCCCGAATTTAAATTTTAATCAAGTAGAAAAAATGAAAAAGTATGATTTCCTTTCAGGACTTTTTCTTCTTGCTCTCTCAATCGCAATATGTATTGGTTCGTCCAAATTAAATGTAGGAACACTTACAGCACCAGGTTCAGGCTTTTTCCCATTGATGACAGGTATAGGACTTGGTGTTTTTTCTATATTAATTCTTATAGAAGCAAGAAAATCTAAAAAAGAGGACGTAAGATTTTGGGCTCCAAATGCTAATAAAAAAGAAATCTATCTAACCTTTGGGTTAATACTTGTCTATGCCCTTCTTCTTGAAAGATTGGGATTCACTGCTACATCTTTAATATTTTTCTTTTTGATTAGTCGATTAGTTTTTTACCTAAAATGGACAACCTCTATACTCTTCGCCCTCGTTGCAAGCTTTGGAACCTATTTTGTATTTACAATCCTTCTTCATGCACCATTACCACAAGGATTACTGGAGAGGGTATTCTAATGGATTTTTGGTCAAACATAACAATGGGATTCTCTGTTGTCTCTGAACCAATGAATCTATTATTCTGTTTTATTGGAGTCCTTCTTGGAACATTGATTGGTGTTTTACCAGGACTTGGACCTGGGCCAACCATATCTCTCCTCTTACCTCTTACATATCATCTCAATCCAATTAGCAGCATAATTATGATTGCTGGAATCTACTATGGAGCAAAATATGGTGGTTCAACTACATCCATCCTTTTGAACATACCTGGTGAAGTAGACTCAGTTGTTACATGTTTAGATGGATATCAGATGGCACGCCAGGGAAGAGCTGGACCTGCACTTGGGATATCAGCCTTTGGTTCATTTATTGCGGGTACTTTTGCTACTCTTGCATTAATGCTTGTTGCTCCACCCCTTGCGAGGTTTGCACTTCGATTTGGTCCTCCAGAGATATTTTCATTGATGGTACTTGCCTTAGTCTTAATCACATTTATCTCTTCAGGTTCACAGGTAAAAGGACTTGCTATGGGATGTTTGGGTTTATTCCTTGGCTCTATAGGACTTGATATATTTAACAATGTAGAAAGATTTGTATTTGGTTATAATTTTCTTTACGAAGGTTTGGGAATCGTTCCTGTAATTGTAGGTCTATTTGGGGTTGGAGAGGTGATTAGTAATATTGAAGTTCAAATACGCACCTCTGTATTCCAAAAGCATGTTTCAAATCTCCTTCCTACTCTCAAAGACTGGAAAGATTCTATATGGCCCATTATCCGAGGAACACTCATCGGATTCTTTATTGGATTAATCCCTGGAGGAGGAGGTATAGCCTCCACATTTGCATCCTATACAATTGAAAAAAAGGTTTCAAAACACCCTGAAAGATTTGGAAAGGGTGCTATAGAAGGTGTGGCTGGTCCAGAGGCTGCTAATAATGCATGTTCAGGAGCTAATTTTATTCCACTGATGACTCTTGGAATCCCAACCAATGGAATTATGGCTATTATATTTGCCTCGCTTTTAATCAATGGCCTCCAACCAGGTCCAATGCTTATAAAAAACCAACCCAATCTTTTCTGGGGTGTCATAGCAAGTATGTATATCGGTAATGGAATGCTCCTTATTTTGAATCTTCCTTTGATAGGAATATGGGTGAGGTTTCTGACTGTTCCATATTCTGTTCTTGCTCCACTTATCCTATTTTTCTGCATCCTTGGAGCCTATACTATGAAGAATGCTGTTGCAGATTTAATCATTATGCTAATCTTTGGTATCCTGGGATTTCTCATGAGAAAGTTTCGCTATGAAGGAGCACCTTTAATTATGGGATTTGTAATCAGTGAATTGTTTGAAGGTGCTTTTATTCAGTCTCTTTTAATGTCCGAAGGCAGTTTTACCATCTTCTTTAAAAGACCAATTTCTTGCACTCTGATGATTGTGGCCTTGATTCTATTCATCCTTCCATTCTTTGGTAAAAAACCAACAGCTTTGGGCTCAAGTGATCAAGATTAATTTGTTGCCATAATAGAAGGTTTGTGTTAAAAAATTGGAAATTTTAAAAGGAGGACAATATGCGTTCGGATCGAATGAAAAAGGGTATTGAAAGGGCCCCCCATCGTTCTCTATTTAAAGCATTGGGTTTGACAGATAGAGAAATTGATCAACCTATCATTGGAATAGCAAATTCTGCCAATGAAGTAATACCAGGACATCTCCATCTTCATCAGATTTCCAGTGCTGTTAAAGCAGGTATCCGCATGGCAGGTGGAACACCTCTGGAATTCTTTACCATTGGAATCTGTGATGGAATAATAATGGGACATGAAGGAATGAAATACTCCCTTCCCTCAAGAGAGTTGATCGCAGATTCAGTTGAGTCAATGGCAATGGCCTATCCTTTTGATGGCCTTATTCTTATCCCAAATTGTGACAAAATTATTCCAGGAATGTTAATGGCTGCACTTAGGATTGATATCCCCACTATTCTTGTTAGTGGTGGACCTATGCTTGCAGGATTTTTTAAGGGTAAAGCAGTAGATCTTATTACTGTATTTGAAGGTATTGGAAGGGTGAAGAAAGGTGAAATGAATCTTAAGGAGCTTAAAGAGATTGAAGATTGTGCTTGCCCTGGTGTAGGTTCATGTGCAGGAATGTTTACAGCAAATTCAATGAATTGCCTCTCTGAGGTACTTGGTTTGGCACTTCCCTATAATGGAACAATTCCAGCTGTTTCTGCAGAAAGAATACGTTTGGCAAAACAAGCAGGTATAAAAATTATTGAACTTGTGAAGCAGGATATTCGGCCTTCAAAGATCATAACCCTGAAAGCATTTGAGAATGCAATAACAGTAGACATGGCCTTTGGAGGCTCTACAAATACTGCTCTTCATCTTCCTGCAATAGCAAGGGAGGGTGGTATTGAACTTCCACTTAAAATCTTTAACAACATCAGTGAAAGGACCCCTCACCTCTGTAATATGTCACCAGGAGGACCACATCATCTTGAAGACCTCCATCGCGCAGGTGGAATCCCTGCTTTAATGTCAGAGCTCAAAAGGAAGAATCTTATTCATCAAAATCTTTTAACCGTTACGGGAAAAACTATTAGAGAAAATCTTAAAGGAAAAGTTGTTTTGGATTCAGAAGTGATAAGACCTATTGAAAACCCATATCACATGGTTGGAGGATTGGTCTTTCTATTTGGAAACCTTGCACCTGATGGTGCTGTTGTGAAGCGATCGGCAGTGGATGAAAGTATGTTAAAACATCAAGGACCTGCAAGGGTATTTAACTCTGAAGAAGATGCATTAAAGGCTATTCTTAATAGAAAAATTAAAAAAGGTGAAGTTATAGTAATTCGTTATGAGGGGCCAAAGGGAGGACCTGGAATGCGAGAAATGCTTGCTCCAACTTCTGCTATTGTTGGCATTGGTATGGATAAGGAAGTAGCCCTTCTCACTGATGGACGTTTTTCAGGAGGAAGCCGTGGAGCAGCAATAGGTCATATTTCTCCTGAGGCTGCAGAAGGAGGTCCAATTGCAGTCATAAGAGATGGGGATATGATTGATATTGATATCCCTAATAAAAAACTTAATATTCTCATATCTGAGGATGAATTAAAAAAGAGGCTATCTTCTTGGAAAAAGAAAGAAAAAAAATTGATGGGATACTTAAAGAGGTATGAAAGACTTGTTCGATCAGCGTCAACAGGTGCGACATTTGAACTATAAAATGAATTTTATGAGATTTATTCCAATATTATTAACAAAATTTTTATGCCTATTGACAAAATAAATTTTATATTTTAATTAAAAATGCTGAATACAAGGGTGTATTTTTAAGACAAAGAAGTCAAGAAAAATAATCCCATTTTTACATGGGAAGGTAAATGACAAAGGCGTCAGTTAACTAAACTGATGCCTTTTTTATTTTAAAAATTCTTAAAGGAGGATGAAAAATGAGTTTTACAAAACCAAATCGAAGCCCTGCAACATTAACAAAAAATAGGGTAGAGCCTGCTCCTATTTCAGGTATTTGTGTCACATGTTTGGATGGCTGCCCAGGTCCTTGTGAAGTGGGAAGGTCTGCCCTTAGAGGAAGAGAGATTCTCTACCCCCAACCCTTTTCAAAAGTAACCGCTGGAGCAGAAAAGGATTATCCTATAGATTTTTCCCATTTCAATATCCATGGAACATGTGTCGGAGCAATTGGTGCACCTGCGGATTCAGATCGGGCAACATTTCCTGCTGTTGATGTATCAACAGAGGTAGGAGCAGTAAATAAAATCAAAATGAAAGTTCCATATTTCACCGGAGCATTAGGATCAACAGATATAGCCCGAATCCATTGGAAATCAATGGCCATTGCTGCAGCTATTTCAGGAACATTGGTAGTTGTTGGAGAAAACGTGTGTGGAATGGATCCAAATTCGGAATTCAAAAATGGTAGAGTCATCAAATCACCTGAAATGGAAAGAAGGGTTAAGACCTTTCAGCAATGGTATGATGGACATGGCGGAATCGTTGTTCAATATAATGTTGAAGATGGAAGGCTTGGAGTCCCAGAATATGTTGTAGAAAAACTGGGGGTGGAAATTATTGAGCCTAAATGGGGACAAGGAGCCAAGGATATTGGAGGTGAAGTTAAACTTTCTACTCTCGAAAGGGCACTTCAATTAAAAAGTAGAGGCTATATTGTTATTCCTGATCCAGAAGACCCTGTAATTCAACAGGCTTTTAAACAGGGCGATTTTAAAGAATTTGAACGTCATTCTCGATTGGGCATGGTGGATGAAGAAGGGTTCCACAAAGAGGTTGAGCGATTAAAAAAGATTGGTGCAAAGTATATCTCTCTTAAGACAGGTGCTTATCGACCATCAGACCTTGCACGAGCTGTAAAATACGCCTCTGATGCAAAGATTGATCTTCTTACAGTGGATGGTGCAGGAGGAGGAACAGGGATGAGTCCATGGAGAATGATGAATGAGTGGGGAATTCCAACAGTTTATCTTGAAAGTCTGCTCTATAAATTCCTAAAGAGGTTGGATGAAAAAGGTGCATTTATCCCATCTTGTGCCATGGCAGGAGGATTGTCCCTTGAAGATCATATATTTAAAGCCATTGCTCTCGGTTCGCCTTATATCAAGGCAGTCTGTCTTGGAAGGGCCTCAATGACAGCTGCAATGGTTGGAAATACTATTGGAGAAATGATTAAAAAAGGAAAGGTACCTCCAGATATAGCCAAGTATGGAACTGATGTTGAACATGTATTTGTTCTTGCCTCAAAATTGAAGGATAAATATGGGAAGGATTTTGAGCGGATTCCAACTGGAACTATTGGGATGCTAACATATTTTGACCGTTTAAATGCTGGACTTCAGCAATTAATGGCTGGAGCCAGAAAATTTGCCTTAAAGTATATTACAAGGAATGACCTTTGTGCCCTCACAAAAGAGGCTTCTGAAATATCTGGAATCCCTTATGTAATGGATTCAGATAAAGAAGAGGTAGAAAAAATATTAGGATAAATGAATTTGGAGTTTGATATAAAAAGGGGGATATTAAAATCTCATATCCCCCTTTTTACTTTCCTTCCTGGCAATTCTACTCAATTTAAAGATTACTTTTCAAATTAAAAATTATCATTTATGATATGGAATATAAAATGACAAATAGGTGAGGTAAACTATGCGAACTATTAGAATTGGACTATGCCAAATAAATACAATAGTGGGAGATATAGAAGGAAATACAAAGAAGATTATCGAGTATATCAATAAGGGCAAAAGAATGGGAGTTGAACTATTAGCCTTCCCTGAAATGGCTGTCACAGGATATCCTCCTGAAGATCTACTTTTAATGCCAAAGTTTATAGAAGCTAATCTCAATGCCATCCAAACCATAGCAAAAGCAACCTCATCAATTACTGCTATTGTTGGTTTTGTTCATAAAGACGGAGATATTTTTAATTCTGCTGCACTACTTCATAATGGTAAATTGGTTGATGTTTACTCCAAAATTTATCTTCCAAATTATGGGGTTTTTGATGAATTTCGATATTTTCAGGCAGGGAAAAAAAATTTCATTTTTACACTTAAATCAATTCCTATTGGTCTAAGTATATGTGAGGATCTATGGTATCCAGGTGATCCAATTCGAACTCAGACCCTACTTGGTGGAGCAGAATTGATTGTTAATATCTCTTCCTCACCATACCATGTTGGTAAATCTTACCTTAGAGAAAAGGTCATTTCCACTAGGGCCTCGGATAATTTAGCAATTATTGCTTATTGCAATCTTGTTGGAGGTCAGGATGAACTTGTTTTCGATGGTGGAAGCATGATTATCAACCAGAGGGGAGAACTTATAGCCCGTGGAAAACAGTTTGAAGAAGATCTCATATTAGCTGATTTGGATATGGATGAGGTCTTCCGCATCAGGCTTCACGATCCAAGAATAAGAAGAGAAAGGATTTCAATAAAAGAGGAAAATAATTTAAAAAAGATTGAGCTTCCCTTTATAAATAATAAAAAACCCAAAATTCAAAAAATCCCTAAAAGGGATGCAAAACCCTTAGATCGTCTTTCAGAGATTTATATGGCACTCACCCTCGGAACAAGAGATTATATTATGAAAAATGGATTTAAGAAGGTTCTCGTTGGTCTAAGTGGTGGTATTGATTCTGCCCTGACCGCAACAATAGCTAAAGACGCCCTTGGAAAAGAAGGGGTTGTAGGAGTGGCTATGCCATCCCAATATTCTTCGAAGGAATCCTTACAAGATGCTGAGATGCTCGCAAAGAACTTAGGGATTAAATTCCTTAAAATTCCTATTACAAATATATTCCATGTCTATCTTAAAACATTATCACCGTTCTTTAAAGGATTTAAACAAGATGTAACTGAAGAAAATATTCAAGCAAGAATTAGAGGCAACATCCTCATGGCCCTTTCCAACAAATTCGGTTGGCTTGTTCTTACAACTGGAAACAAAAGTGAAATGAGTGTTGGATATTGTACTCTCTATGGTGATATGGCTGGAGGTTTTGCTGTACTTAAAGATATCTCAAAAACCTTAGTCTATGAATTGGCCAAACATCGAAATAAAATGGAAGGAAAGGAAATTATCCCGAAACGCATCTTCTTAAAACCACCATCTGCAGAATTAAGACCCAATCAGAAGGATGAAGACTCACTTCCTCCATATTCAGTGCTTGACCCAATTCTTCAGGCTTATGTAGAAGAAGATAAAGATATGGAAGAAATAAAAAAGATGGGATTTAAAGAAGACCTTATAAGAGCTGTAATCCAAATGGTTGATCGGAATGAATATAAACGGAGACAAAGCCCTCCAGGGATAAAGATTACCCAAAGGGCTTTAGGAAAAGATCGAAGACTTCCTGTTACAAATAAATATAGAAATTATTAATTATTAGAAATCTAAAACGGAGATATAAATGAAACTTATTTTAAATGAAATAAATATCAGAGAGACCCAATTTTCTGAAAAAACAAGAATCGATAATGGAATCCTTTTTATTAATAAGGAGGAGCTAAAAAATATTCTAAGGGAGGACCGGAGACTTCGAGATGTGGATATTGAACTGGCTCGACCTGGTGAAAAGATAAGAATCTTGCAAGTAGTTGATGCAGTGGAACCAAGGGTAAAGTTGGATGAGTCGAATTCTTATTTCCCAGGGCTACTAAGCAAGGTTGAAACAGCTGGCCAAGGAGTGACAATTGTATTAAAAGGTGTAGCTGTGATTCTCAGTGAATATATCGAAGAACCTGAATTTCCACGTGATCCAAATGGTGAGATCATAGATATGAGTGGCCCAGGTGCTGAATTGAGTATTTATGGAAAAACCCAAAATATAGTTTTACTACCATACCCTGCAAATGGTGTAACTCGAGATGAATATAAGATTTCAGCAAAAATCGCAACCCTAAAAACAGCTGTTTATTTAGCTCAAAAAGCAAAAAATCAAAAGCCAGATAAAATTGAAACTTATGAATTAGAGTTAACTCCAAGCAAAGATATGAATCATCTCCCTAAAATTGCCTATGTATTTAGCATATTAAGTACCCAACATGGAATTATTCCTAAGGATCCCATTCTTTATGGTGAAAATATAACGAAAATAGTCCCAACGATTCTTCATCCAAATGAGATTTTAGATGGAGCTCTGGTAAGTCAATATCGTGCCTGGGGTATGGAGACTTATCTGATTCAAAATCATCCAATTATTAAAGAGCTTTATCAGAGACATGGGAAAGAACTTCTTTTTTCAGGGGTCATTTTGACTGTTATTTTTGAAAATGATAAAGAAAATGAACGATCTGCTCTAATGATAAGCAACTTGGCTAAGTTAATTCTTGGAGTAAAAGGACTCGTTCTTACTAAGAGTGGAGGGGGAGCTCCAGAACTAATAATTGCAAAGATAGCTAAAAGGTGTGAGGAAGTTGGTATAAAGACAGCCATAGCCATATCTCATATTCCCGCGGATATAAAAGATTTTGAGTTTGGTGGAATTACACTTTTTAATTTTGAAGAAGTAGATGCAATTGTGAGCATGGGAACTCCATGGGAAAAAATAACCCTGCCTTCTATGGAAAGGGTTATCGGAAAAAGTTTTAATTTATCATGCGAACCACCCATTGGAGGTGAAATTCATCGAATGGTTCGTTGGATTAGAGGAGCACAAGATCAGATAGGTTATACTAAGTTGGTTGTTTCCCAATACTAAGAGAAATTTAGTCAAAAAAGGAGGTCTTAATGGAAGAAAGACCTTTAATGGTGATTCATTATCTTAATCAATTTTTTGGTGGTATAGGTGGTGAAGATAAGGCATCTATAAAACCTCAAATAAAGGAAGGTCCAGTTGGTCCTGGAAAAGCAATAGAACAAATCTTTGGGGGCAGAGGTAAAGTGGTTGCAACAGTAATTTCAGGTGATAATTATTTTGTTGAAAATCAACAAAAGGCAATTGAAGAAATTATCAATCTTATCATTCCATTTAAACCCCAAGCCCTCCTGGCTGGACCAGCATTCCACGCAGGTCGCTATGGAATTGCTTGTGGAGCAATATGTCAAGCAGTTCAAAAACAATTAAACATCCCAGCTGTGACTGGAATGTATAAAGAAAACCCAGGAGTTGACCTATATAGAAGAGATGTCTATATTATTGAATCTGAAGAAAGCATAAGGGGAATGTTAGATACTTTATCAAAAATGGTAAAACTTCTTTTGAAGCTTTCTGAAAAACAAAAGCCTGGAAAACCTTCTGAGGATGGTTATTTCCCGAGAGGTCTCCTCTTAAATGATTTTTCAGACAAAACAGCAGCTCAGAGAGTCGTTTCAATGCTTTTGGCAAAAATAAAGGGGGAACCATTTCAATCAGAAGTTCCACGACCAAGATATGATCATGTTGATCGAGCTCCAGGAATAAAAGATCTGAGTCAAGCAATAATCGCCCTTGTGACAGATGGGGGTTTAGTTCCTAAGGGAAATCCTGACTCCATAGAGGCCGAAAGAGCAACTCGATTTGGGGCTTATAATATTAAAGGTATGGATTATTTAAAATCTGATGACTTTGAGGTAACTCATGGAGGATATACCCCCGTATATATCCTTCAAGACCCAAATCGGTTAGTCCCTGTAGATGTGATGAGGCAATTAGAGAAGGAAGGTAAGATTAAAAAACTCCATGAAAAGTTTTATTCTACTGCTGGATGTGCAAGTATTGTAGAAAATGTAAGAAAGATGGGGCAGACAATCGCTAAGGAGCTTAAGGCTGAAGGGGTTTCAGGGGTAATTTTAACCTCTACTTGAGGAACAAGCACACGCTGCGGTGCAGCATTAGCAAAGGAATTTGAACGGGTTGGAATACCAACAGCCCATATCTGCTCTATCATATCTGTAGCTAAAATGGTTGGCTCAAATCGGATTATACCTGTCTCAAGCATTGTTCACCCATTGGGCAATATTGATTTGGATCAAAAATCAGAAAAGCAATTCCGTAGAAGAATAATAGAGGATGCTCTGGATTCACTGAGGGATATGTAATCTCAATATCAGGCACCAAACTTTTTCAATCTTAATCCATGGGCAAGTATTAAAGGCATCAGTTCAATTGCTAAAAATCGTCCAAGTCCCCCATGCTGACAGTTCCTTTCTGTAAAACGTTTTATCCTATCAGGTCTAATAAACTTTGAATAAAGGAGGATTGGATTTGGATGCCAACTATGGGACTTAAGCAATGATGGTGTGGAATGATCTCCAGTAACTACCAAAACATCCGGCTTTAATTTGAGGATTAGTGGTATAACTTTATCAATTTCTTCAATAGCTTTTACCTTAAGTTTAAAATCCCCATCCTCTCCAGCCATATCAGGTTTTTTAAAATGGATGTAAAAGAAATCATACTGATTAAAATATTTCTTCAGTGTTTCAACCTCCTCTTTTAAGCTTTCTCCTGTCTCAAGAATATCCATTCCAACCAATTTTGCCAATCCTCGATACATAGGATATGTAGCAATAGCACCTGATCTTAATTGATACTTTTCCTGGAAACTTGGTAAATCAGGAACCTTTGAAAATCCTCTTAATAAAATTGTATTTGCAGGATAATAGGGTTTGAGGAGCTCAGTTGCCTTTTTTAAAAAAAGATTTATTACTTCTGCACTACGTTTGGCCTCTGGAACAAGAGATTTAGTTTCCTTTGCCTTTAGGCCATCCTTCTGTGGATCTGCATCAGTTAGCTCGTCTCTTAGCCCCTCTCCTTTAAAGAGGACAACAAATCTATGTTCTTTACCAGGATAAATGGATATCTGGATTCCATCTAATTGCCCAATCTTATTTTGAAGAAATTGACAAATCTCTTTATTTCTTTCTGTAGTTATCCTACCTGCCCTTCTATCTATAATTATTCCATTATTATCAACGGTGGCAAAGTTCCCTCTCGCAGCCAAATCATTCTTTGTAAGTACTAACCCAATCCCAAGTGCCTCCATAACTCCTCTACCAATTTCAAACTTGAATGGATCATAACCAAATAAAGCTAAATGGGAAGGCCCACTGCCAGGTGTAATACCATAACCAATGGGATCGATAAGTCCACAGGCAGACTGAAATGCAAGCCTATTAAGATTTGGAAGGTTAGCTGCCTCTAATTCGGTCTTTCCTTTAATTGGCAATCCTCCCATCCCATCGATAATAACCATGACTAATTTTGAATCATTTTGATTAATCAATGAGCGCAAAACCTTTTCTCTTTCCATCTTTCTTTCCAACTTTACTTCTTTTTGCCATATTTTTCGTAAAATACAAATTCTGAAATCTCTTTTCTTTTAGGAACAACTCCTTCTGAGGCAGGATAACCTATGGGAGTCATAGCCACTACTTCAACACCTGATGAAACATCAAGGATTGATTCAACTTTTTTGTGATCAAATGCCCCGATAATCACAGTTCCTAAGCCAAGTGAATGGGCTGAAAGACAAAGGTTTTGCATCGCAAGACCTGTGTCAAACATTAGCCAGTCACCTTTAACAGTAGCCACCTCACCTCTTCTAAAACCTGCAAGCCCTTTTCTTCCACAAAGAACGATAAGAATTGGTGCTTCTGTAATAGAGGAAGTTGCTGGATTTCCTGGGGAAAGAGTTTTGGAAATTTGTGATTTTATTTCTGGATCCCTTATTATAATTACTTCCCAACATTGTGTATTTGCCCAGGAAGGCGCCCATCTTATAGACTCCAATAATATTTGAAGCTCACGCTCAGGAATTGGATCAGATTTATACTTTCTTATGCTTCTTCTTCCTTTTATGGCTTCCATTAAATCCATATTTTGTCCCTCCATTTTTGGCATTAATTATAATGCAAAAAAATTTTTTTTAAAAGAATTTTTTGTTGCTCTATTTTTTTAAAATTTATAAAATATTTAATAAACTATAAAAGGAGGACCAAATGAAGATCAGGGATATTATGACAAGAAATCCAATAACGGTTGATAGCGAAACACTTGTTTTAGATGCAAGAAAGATCATGAGAGAAAATAATATCCGTAGACTCCCTGTTGTGGATCATGGCAAACTAATAGGAATTGTAACTCTTCATGATATTATTGAAGCCTCTCCATCAATTGCTACTTCCTTAACTATCTATGAGATAAACTACCTCATTTCAAAAATGAAGGTAAAGGAGGTAATGAAAAAGGATCCTATAGTACTTTCTCCTGATACCCCTTTTGAAGAGGCATTAAGAATTGGGCAGGAAAAGAAGATAGGCTCCTTTCCCATTGTAGATCATGGTAAACTGGTTGGAATACTTACAGAATCAGATGTTGTTCGCCTACTGATCAATGCATTGGGCATTAGACACGAGGGCTCAAGAATTACCATAGAAGGTTTGAGTGATGATGATTTCAAAAAGATTACAGCAATTGTTCATCAACATGATATTATTCTTCTAAGTATGGTCTCTTGGTTCAGGGAGGAAAAAAACAGTTGGTTAGTTACTCTTAGATTCAAGAAAAAAGACGTTGAACCTATTGTAAAAGAGTTTAGAAAAGCAGGTTTAGATGTAACTCATGTTGAATAAAAACAGAGAAGGCAGGTATTGAAATGATAAAAAAGATATCAATCTATCCTGAGAAATGTATATTGCCTTTTATTTGAATTTGGATATTCCTTTAAAAAGACATGAAAAGGAATCTACCCCAACACGTAAAAAGAGGATGGAGACCGTCAAAAAGATTGAATTACAGCCAAATGAAGTGCAACCATGAACGGGTGGATTGGGAAAATATTAAGGGTAAATTTAACGAAAGGAGAATCGAGAAAGGAAGATTTGGATAGAAAGTTAGCCATTCAATTTATTGGGGGAAGAGGTCTTGGATCAAAGATCTTATATGATGAAATTGATTCAAAGATAGATCCTTTTAGCCCAGAAAATAAATTAATCCTTGCGAAAGGTCCTCTCACAGGAACAAGCGCATCAGCAGCAGGAAGATATATGGCTATCACAAAATCACCCTTAACTGAAACTATAGACTATTCAAACTCTGGTGGCCATTTTGGTCCTGAGCTTAAATTTGCTGATTTGATATGATAATCATAGAAGGAAGGACTAAAGAACCTGTTTTTATATTTATATTGAGGATAAAAATGTAGAGATAAGAGAGGCAACCTTTATTTGGGGAAAGACAACCCATGAGGCAACTTATCATAAATGATAAAAATCGAGTAGCAGGAAGATAAGTAGTTGGAGCTGTTATGGGTTCTAAAAATTTAAAGGCAGTTGCTGTAAAAGGCTCTGGAAGTATAACCGTAGCCGATAAAGAGGCTTTTAGAAACAAGGTTTGTTTCTTATGCCCTATTGGTTGTGGAATGGTAATCAAGATAAAAAAAACGAAATATGAATGCATGAGTGAAGGTCCTGAGTATGAAAACGATTGGTTTTTGGGGGACTGCTGCGGGATTGATAATCTTGATGGTATCGCAAAGGTAAATTATCTTTGTAACCTTCTCGGTATTGATCCTATATCAACAGGTGTAACCATCGCATGTGCTATGGAATTATTTGAAAAAGGAATCATTTCTAATCGTGAGGTTGGTTGCTCCCTACTTTTTGGAGACGAGGACGCAATGATATGGTAAGAACAATCGGTTACCGAGAGGGATTTGAAGATATCCTTGCAGAAGGCTCTTATAGAATGGCAGAGAGATTCGGTCATCCAGAATATTCAATAAGTGTGAAAAAACAGGAATTTCCTCCTTATGATGCGAGGGGTGCTCAAGGCATGGGACTTAAATATGCAACTTCTAATCGTGGGGCCCTTCATGTGAGAGGGTATATGACTACTCCTGAAATCCTTGGAAGTCCTTTAAAACTTGATCCATTCGAAACAAAGGATAAAGCTCAATGGGATAAAACCTTTCAGGATCTTACAGTGGTGGTTGATTCCTCTGGTTTATGTTTATTCAATACATTTGCATTTAGAGCAGATGAAATCGTAGAATATTTAAAAGCTGCAACAGGAATTCAAATCAATAATGAAAAACTTATGAAAACAGGCGAAAGAATTTGGAATTTAGAAAGACTTTTCAATTTAAAAGCAGGTCTTACCCATAAAGATGATAATTTATCTGAAAGACTTTTGAAAGAACCTATAAAAAAAGCCCAGCTAAAGGAAGAGTCGTTGAACTTGAAAAGATGCCTCCCGAATACTACAAACTTCATGGGTGGACTGCTGAAGGAGTATCCACCGAAGAAAAACTAAAAGAACTTGGATTAAAATAATAAGGATCGATGGGGGGAAAGAGAAAAAACCGAATAGTAATTATTGGAAATAGTGCTGCTGGAACATCAGCCCTAATCTCGATTCGTAAAAAAGATAAAGACTCTAAAATATTATTGATTGACAAAAAGCCCTACCCTTTCTATTCTCGCGTGCTATTACCTTATTTTATTATGGATGAAAGAATGAAGATGTATTATTTTTATGGAACAATTCAATATATAAAGAATTTAATGTTAAAATCCTTTGCCTCTATAGGTAATATAGGGTCAGAAATGGTTTCGGAAACCTTAATTAAAAAGAGGAAAAAAGAAATATCTACCAAAAGTTTTGTCTCGATAAGAAAGGGAGATTAATTGGTGCACTATTAATCGGTGAAATTGATGACTTGGGAGTAATCTATGGTCTAATACAAAAAAGAAGTTTCATTTTTGAAGAACAACTCTGTTTGGAGATTTCAACTTAATTATGGACTGATTTATAAAATATCATGCCAAACACTTAAATTTACTTTTTAAATGAAAAGGTTAAACTCTATTACCGATATTCCTGGGATCAAAGTTGGCCATTCAACGGATTTCAAAGCCCTTACTGGCTGTACAGTAATTCTTTGTGAAGATGGCGCCACTTGTGGAGTAGATATTCGGGGTACGGCGACTGGAACAAGACAAATCGATGCTCTTTTACATGGACATTTAATAGAAAAGATACATGCTATTCTTTTAACAGGTGGAAGTGCTTTTGGACTGGATGCTGCAGGAGGTGTGATGGCATATCTTGAAGAAAAAGGTAAAGGGTTTGATGTTATAAAAACAAAAGTACCGATTGTTCCCACGGCTGTCATCTTTGATTTTGGAATTGGGGACTTCAGAATAAGACCTAATTTTAAAATGGGTTATGAGGCTTGCCTCAATGCAAGCAAAAAGGTTGAAGAAGGAAGTATAGGAGTTGGGGCTGGGGCCACAGTAGGAAAACTCTTTGGCATTGAACGAGCTATGAAAGGAGGAGTTGGAACCTCAAGCATTCAAGGACCTAATAGATTGATTGTAGGAGCGCTGGTAGTAGTAAATGCTTTTGGGGATATCATTGATCCTAATACTCAAAAAATAATAGCAGGTGCAAGAAAATCTAAGGAAAGTCTTAAATTTGCTAACACTTCAAAATGGATTAAAAAAGGAATGACCAGAAAGGAGTTTGGAAAAGTTCTAACTTCATCTTCAAATTTGTTCAATACCACACTCGGTGTAATTGCAACAAATGCTCAATTATCCATGAAAGAACTTAATCAGGTCGCTAAAATTGCGCATTCTGGATTGGTTAAAATGATCTCACCTATTCACACCACATTCGATGGAGACTTACTCTTTGTGATATCCTATGGTGACATAAAATCTAATGTAAATACGATTGGCCTTCTTGGAGAAGTTGTTTTAATGGAATCAGTAAAAAGGGCTATTATTAAAGCTGATGGGTTCGGGCTTATCCCTGCCTATAAAGATATTATTTAGAAAGCATAAACTCTGGTTTAACAGCATCAAGCTCATATTGCCAAAGAGGGATATGGATCCTGTGGTTTATTTGCCAACCTTCTTTTGTCTTAGAAAGATTATCGAGATATCGTAAACCCCTGACAATTATCCGAGCTGGAGTATTTTTTTTATCAAGTAAAAGGAAAGCCACTACGTATGTGTCTGTCTTTGCAACAACTCCTTCTATTTCGACCATCATATTACCTATCAGGTGATGTGAATATTTAAAACGCTTTATCCCACGAAGTCCTTTAACAATAGAGTCTCTCCCTAAAAAGACCTTTCTCCCTCCATCATATTCAGCTTTTGCATTTTGAGTAAAACAGGTTTTTAGCAATTTAAAGTTTCGGCTATCCATTGAATAAAAATAACGTGAAATGACATGTTGAATTGCTTCCCCCTCAATTTGATCAATCCATAATTTTAGGATTTCTTCAAATTCTTTTCTTGCCATTTAGCACCACCTCCATGATTTTTATAACATAATTAATCTCAGTTGACAGGATATTTAATACTCTGATAAATTTATAAAATATATGGATGTTCTTCAACTTTTAAAAACAAGAAGATCTATCAGGGTTTATAAGGACAAAGAGATTCCAAAAGAGCTTCTGATACAAATTCTTGAGGCAGGTAGATGGGCACCTACAGGAGCAAATCTTCAGCCATGGCACTTTATTGTTGTAACTGATTATGAAACGAGAAAAGAGATTGGAAATTCAGCCCGTTTCTTTTTCATTAAATCCTCTCATGTTGAAAATGCTCCTGTGCTGATTGTACTTTGTTTTGATAAAAAAAAGGGAAATATGGAAGATATGATGTAACACTCGCAGGAGGAAATATGATGATAATGGCCCATTCTCTTGGCCTGGGCTCATGCTGGATTGGTGCATTTGATGAAAAAAGGATTAAAGAAATTCTAAAAATACCAGAAACGGTTGAAATCGTTGGCCTTATAACACTTGGTTACCCTGATGAAAATGCTACTGCCCCACCAAGGATTGATCTTAATAAGGTTGTTCATTGGGAATCTTGGGAAAATGTTAAAAGAAAAAACCTCATTGATGGATTTGTTAAGTCAGGACCTTTCTCTTTGATCAAAAAATTTCTTAAGTTTTTTGGATATTGAAATTTATTGGAGAAGATGATATCATTTTTATAAAGGGATTTATTGAATTGACAGATTGCTTCATAAAGAGGTGAATATTTTTATTTGAAAGAACAGCAAGAGGAATCTGTCGAAAAGGTTGTTTTTGACGACATTCAGACCGCAAACACCCTCTTTGGCGCCCATAGTGAAAATTTAAAGAGGATCGCCAAGACGACAGGGGTGAAGATAAACGCAAAGGCTAATGAGCTTATCCTTCAGGGTGAACCTATCGACATTGAACTAACAAAGAAAGTTCTTACCAGTCTCTATTCCCTTCTTAGAAAAGGTTATCCTCTTTATCCCATGGATATTGACTATGCCATTCGAATCGTTTCAGATGATAGTTCTGTAAATTTGGAAGACATCTTTCTTGATACAATATATATTTCCTCTAAGAAGAAGGTAATAACTCCCAAAAGTATTACTCAAAAGCGCTATATCGATGCAATTAGAAAATTTGATTTGGTTATAGGAATTGGTCCGGCAGGAACAGGTAAAACATATTTGGCAATGGCAATGGCAGTATCTTCGCTTATGAAGCAAGAGGTTGAAAGAATTGTTCTAACCAGGCCAGCAGTGGAGGCAGGGGAGAAATTGGGATTTCTTCCGGGTGATATTTATGAAAAGGTTAACCCATATTTAAGACCCCTTTATGATGCCTTACATGATATGATGGAATTTGATAGGGCATCAAGACTTGTTGAGAGGGGAGTCATTGAGGTAGCTCCCCTCGCATTTATGAGAGGAAGAACACTCAATGATTCTTTCGTAATACTTGATGAAGCACAAAACACAGGTCCTGAACAGATGAAAATGTTTCTTACAAGATTAGGTTTTGGTTCAAAAGCTGTGATTACAGGCGACATCACCCAGATTGACCTACCAGAAAATAAGGCCTCAGGTTTAATAGAAATTCAGTCAATTTTGAATGGTATAGAAGGGATACAATTCATCTACTTCTCAGACAAAGACGTAGTGCGTCATCCTCTCGTCTCTGATATAATTAAAGCTTATGAAAGGGCTGAGGCGAAACGACAAAGGTCTAAAAATCTGTCAACTCCCTAAAGAATTATATATATGAAAAAATTAATAAAAAAATTGTTTTATTATTTAAATTTATTTAAGACAAAGAATGAAAAGAAAAATTTGTTGTTGGCTAAAAAATTAAAAAGTAAACATTATAAAAAATGGTTGATTGGTCTCGGCACTGCTTTCATAATTACCATCCTTCTTTCTCCTAATCTACAACAAGGTTTAAAGGAATATCAGTTAGGAGATATTGCCACTAAGGATATAAAATCCACACAAGATCTTCTGGTTGAAGATGAAAGATCCACCCTTGAAAAAAGAATAGAAGCAGAAAAATTAGTCTTTTCTATCTATGATTATGATCCCACACCTCAACTGGAAGCAGAATCCTTTATTAAATCACTCATAAAAAGCAGTGAAGGTATTCAGGAAATTAATAAAATAAGAAAACAATGGGAGCCTAACTTTCATATTCCATTGAGTCAAAAAGAATGGAATATTTTGGAAAAAGAGAGATTAAATCCCAACATCCAAGAAACCTTTTCAAAAATTGTAATACCAATTTTGAAAAAAGGAATTATAAACGATAAAAACTTATTGGATGCTGAATCGAATAAAGGCATCATTATTCGTGATATTCATACAAACAGAGAGAAAAAGGACGATCCGCCTTTCACTTTTTTAGACTTAAAAGAAGCAAAAATCAAACTAAGAAATGAGGCTGAACTTTTCACCCACTCTGGTAAAAAAGAACTTTCACCCATAATTATAAAAGTTGCTGAAAACTTCTTAAAGCCCAATCTTACTTTTAACAAGAATGAGACTGAAAATCGGAAGGCAAAGGCAAGAGAAGCTATTCATCCTGTATATTTTCAAATAAAAAGAGGAGAAATCATAATTAGAAAAGGAGATCGGGTCAAGGAAGATCATCTTATCAAGATAAATGCGTTAAAAAAGTCTCATCAAAAGAATTATATACTTTCAATGATGATTGGGATAGGCCTTTTAAGTTTTATATTATTGGTTAGTATTTATCAATTCGCCAACAAGAATATTCGAAAGTTTTCCCTTTCCGTTAAGGATCTTATATTCTTTTCAAGTACCCTTTTGGGGATTCTAATACTCTTAAAACTTTATTTATTGATTACTGATATCCTTGGTGGAGAATTTATTTCCATTCCATCTTCATCATATATTTATCTATTCCCATTTGCAAGTGGTGCTATGCTAATCCGAATAGTTTTAAATTCAGAGATAGCAATTATTTTTTCTATACTTGGAAGTTACTTTTCTACATCGCTTATTGGAAGTCAATTATTTTTATTTATCTTCATCTTTATCGGTAGTATTATTGGTGCTCATAATGTAGCTCAATGCGAGAAAAGAAGCACTCTACTTAAGGCTGGTTTAACTGTAGGGGTTTTCAATCTTATAATGATTTTTGGATTTAATCTTCTATCAGAAAATCCCTTTAAGATGACCCTTCTTTCTGACCTATTGATGGGTTTTATTGGAGGACCTCTTGCTTCTGTAATTACCCTTGGAACTACGTCTATTATTGAAAGTTTATTTGGTTATACAACAGATATTAAACTCCTTGAACTTGCAAATATGGATAACCCAATTCTCAAAGACCTTGTCCTTCAAGCTCCAGGAACCTATCATCATAGTATTATTACTGGGACCCTTGTAGAGGCAGCTGCTAAATCAGTGTCAGCCAATCCTCTGCTTGCAAGGGTAAGTGCCTATTATCACGATATTGGGAAGCTTAAAAAACCTCTTTATTTCATTGAAAATGTAGGAGGGATGGAGAATAAACATGATCACCTTTCTCCACATATATCGAGTCTAATTCTTATATCCCATGTAAAAGATGGAGTTGAACTTGCCCGTGAAAACCACCTTGGAGATAGAATAACCAATATTATCCAACAACATCATGGAACAAGCTTGATTACTTATTTTTATCAAAAGGCAAAAGAAAAAGAAAACCCAGAAATGTCCACCATTAGTGAAAAGGATTTCAGATATCCTGGTCCGAAACCTCAAACTAAAGAGGCAGGAATCGTTATGCTTGCTGATGCAGTGGAGGCAGCTTCAAGAACACTCACAGAACCTACACCTGCTCGGATTAAAAGTTTGGTTCAACGGATAATAAATAATATCTTTTTAGATGGACAGTTAGAGGAATGCGAATTAACTCTTAAGGATCTTCACAATATAGAGGAAAGTTTTACCAGAATTCTTACGGGCATTTTTCACCAAAGGATTGATTATCCTATCCTAAGTAATGATGAACCAACGAAAAAGAGGAACGATGAAGATTTGGATTCGAAATCAACAAAGACATATCCGTTTAGACTTAAACAAGGTAAAAAGGGTAGCCATTAAGATCCTCTCTGAATTAGCCCTCCCAGATGCTGAATTGAGTATCCTATTTGTCAACGACAGCCAGATTCGGGAATTGAATAAACGTTACCTACATAAAGATAAGCCCACTAATGTCTTGGCCTTTCCTATGAGAAAGGGGGAATTTTCTACTCTCCATCCCCAACTGCTTGGGGATTTAGTCATTTCTGTTGAAACTGCTAAGAGACAATCTAATCGATTTGGCCTCGATCCAATGGAAATGGTGATCCTCTTGATCATACATGGTGTTCTCCACCTTGTCGGATATGACCATGAAGGATCAAAGAAAGAGGCTCTTGAAATGGCTCTAAAACAGAAAGAATTATTCAAGTTGGTTCAAAAGAAGAAGTAAGATTTGACACTTTATCCCATTTTTCTTAAAATTTTTTAAAAATTTAAAGTTTGGATATTGAGATGAAAAGCAATGTGTTCTTTTCTGATTTAAGGGTAAGTTCTGGTAAAACCCTTCTGGACAAATTGGATATACTTCTTGACAGAGTAGATATAAAAAGAAAAATCAGAGAAAAAGATCTGGTTGCAATTAAATTACATTTTGGAGAGAAAGGAAATACTGCCTATATAAGACCTATCTTTCTTCGAAGAATTGTTGATCGAATAAAAAAATTGAAAGGGAAACCCTTCCTTACAGATACAAATACCCTTTATCTTGGTTCGCGTTCAGAGGCTATCTCACATCTTATAACAGCCTATCAAAATGGTTTTGCCTTTGAGGTAGTGGATGCTCCAGTTATTATTGCTGATGGATTGCGAGGGAATAGTTCTATCAAGGTGAGGATTGATAAACCTATTTTTAAAACTGTTTCCATTGCCCATGAGATATATATGGCAGATGCTCTTATTGGGGTTGCCCATTTTAAAGGTCATGAACTTTCAGGATTTGGAGGAGCATTGAAAAATCTTGGAATGGGGTGTGCAAGCCGAGAAGGAAAACTCAGTCAACATTCAAATATCTCTCCCCAAGTGAAGGAAAAGATTTGTAAAGGTTGTGAAATCTGCCTGAATTGGTGTCCATCTGGAGCTATTTCAATGACCCCATCTCAAAAGATTTCTAAGGTGATTTCATCAATTGATCCGAAAAAATGTATAGGTTGTGGAGAATGTATTTTGGCCTGTCCTTCTGGAGCTATCCAAATCCAATGGAATGAAAGTATTCCCATCTTCCAGAAAAAGATTGTAGAGTATGCATACGGGGCAATACAAAAGAAAAAAGGAAAGACCTTATACCTAAATTTCTTAACTCAAATCTCTCCTGCTTGTGATTGCTATGGATATTCTGATACACCAATTGTAAGGGATATTGGGATTCTGGCTTCGGAAGATCCGGTTGCAATTGATCAGGCCTCTATTGATTTAGTTAACAATGAGGAAGGGAATCGATCTTCAAAACTAACAAAGAATTGGGAACGGGGAGAAGACAAATTCCGCGACCTTTATCCTGAAGTTGATTGGAGTATTCAACTCTCTTATGGAGAAGAAATTGGTCTTGGTACAAGAGAATATGAGTTAATAAAGATATAAAATTAATTTTCAATCTTTACAAACTAATTACTCCATTACGAAAAATTGGTACAACTGAAGTGATATTTACTTGCGCACAAAAAACGAGATCGTCTCCAACTCCTCCTTCAATTAATTCTTTTCCATGCTGGGCCAGATGGAGTGCTCCAATAAGATTATCATCAAACCTTTGATATACGAAAAGCGATGCATAAGAGGAATCTGTCAAAAATACTTTTTCCTTCACCCTCTTAATAAGAAGATCAATAAGCATTCCTGCACAAACAGTATCCTCCAAAGAAAACTTCCCTTCATCCCCTGCTGGAAAAATGAGAATATCCAAATCATTTTCTAAGCATCTTTCGGCCAATGCGTTTATGTTAAAAAAACTTCCAACATAAATATCCCGTCCAGAAGATACAGAGGAAAATGCTTTGGTTCCATTTGTAGTAGTAAGAATTAATCTTTTACCTCCTATCCTCTGTCGAGTATATTCCTGAGGAGAATTGCCCAGATCAAATCCCTTTATCTTACGATTTTTTCTTTCACCACCTAAAATGGTCGATCCTTCTGGAAAAATTTTTAATTTTTCAAATGCTTCTTTAACTGTTTTGACTGGAATGATCTCCTTAACACCTTGTGAAAAGGCATAAACGATAACAGAGGTCGCTCTTAGGATATCAATAACAATCACAATTTTTTCATGAAGGCTTTTAGGGTTTGGAGGATTAGGAGTAAGTTGAACGTCTATTTTCATAATATAACCTTTTCATTTTTGAATATTTATTGAGAGGCCCAGAGTCTAAATATTTGATTTAAAATCTCTTTTTTCTTTTTTAACATCTCTTGTTTTGACCTGCACCTGAGCTGTCCTGCCGCAGCCCCAGGATGACCATCTCCAATGTTAAGAGAACGCATGATTTCACCAATATTCTTATTTGGATTTTTTTGATTCCCAATAATGGAAAGGGACATTGAGAAACCAATATTGTTACTTTTTACCCCTTGATCTAATAAAGAATAAACCTCCAATACTCCTAAGGCCTCGGGATAAAGTAGAAAGGCCAAATTTTTGAATAGATGGGGTCTTCTTTGATAAGGTGTAAGATCGATGATAACTATCTCTTTCCTTTCATCCTGTTCAAGAAAAAATGAAGACTCTTTAATGATTTTAATCATCTTCTCTTCTTCTTCTTTATAAATTTTTAACCTTTTTTCAACAAAATCAAGTGATGAAACCTCTTCAATAGGCCTATCCCTAAGTTCTCTGACTAAATTCCTCATGTATGCATTTTGCTCTTCTATTGATGAAAAATGAGTCTTTAAAGTTAAATCTATCTTTTTGCCAGGAGTCTCCTTCCTCCAGTCTTCTATCGAATGATAGGAAAAACTATCAATTAAATCAGCCTCCTTCACAGAAGATAAAAAATAATAAGGCATCTCAATCCTTTCAGAAAAATATTCATATACAACCCGACTGCAACTTGGTTTTAAGTCAAATCTTCCCGGAATAGACTCTAAATTAATATTTCGATAGCTCAGATCTTGGAGATTTCCTTCGTGATGGTCAAACCAAAGTCCGCATTGAAGGGGATAAGGCAGGTCACAAACAACGTCCTTTTCAGTAATTGTTATTTTTGAATATGTAATGGTAAGTGGACCTGTAAATATAACTCTATTGATCTTTAATACCCACATACAAATGGAAGCACTAACTATACCATCAAAGTCATTATGGGTTATAATCTTTTCAAATCTTTCATCCATAAGAATTTCTTTTCACTCCTAATTATATTTTAAAGACCTCTTTAAATTTAAATAATACTAAAACCATGTAAAGTAAAGGGATAAAAGATTTTAAAAAATAAATAATAAAATTTGGTACTAAATTTTCTGTTTTAGAGGGGGAAAATAAATAAAATATATTGACATATGGAATATAATTTTTTAAAATGAAATTGAATATCAATTTCAATAAGGAGTTTTTATGCAAAAAGTCCAATTGAAAGAATTATTTTCAGCAGAGGGGTTAAAATCTACTAAACAGAGACAAGAAATCCTTGATATTTTTCTTAAGTTACCAGGTCACAAAAATCTTTCTCAGATATACACTCAAGTCTCAAAGGCGAATCCTAAGATTGGATATTCCACAGTTTATCGCACTCTTAAACTTTTTACCCGTTTAGGTTTAGCCGCCCAGCGAAAATTTGAAGATGGAGAAACACGATATGAACCCATACCAACTGGGGCCCACCATGACCATTTAATATGTATCAATTGTGGGAAAATAATTGAATTCAAAGACGAAACTATTGAGGCGCTTCAAACTGAGATTGCACAAAGATATAAATTTAAAACTTTTTATCATCGCATGGAACTTTATGGTCACTGCATTGATTGTTCAGGCAAAAAGGCACACATACCCAAGAGGAAAAATTAAAAATGGAAAGCTTAAAAATTATACTAATAGGGAATCCAAATGTAGGTAAGTCTTTGATTTTCAACTATCTTACCGGTCGATATGTCAATGTCTCAAATTACCCAGGAACAACGGTTGAAGTTGCCTTTGGAAGTACAAATTTTCAAGGCAAAAGATTTCAAGTCATTGATACTCCTGGGGTAAATTCTCTTACCCCAATGTCTGAAGATGAAAAAGTAACACGAAATATACTGATGAAAGAACCTAATAAGTATATTATTCAGGTTATAGATTCGAAAAACCTCCGTAGGGGGCTTTTTATATCAGTGCAATTATTAGAAATGGGCCTCCCATTGATGATTCTATTAAATATGTGGGATGAAGCAGAAACAAGAAAGATAAAGATTAAGATTCCCTACCTTTCAATGCTTTTAGGCGCACCAGTCTTTAAGACAGTAGCCACACGGAAGAAAGGACTTGAAAAAATTAAAGAACATATTGGACAGGAGAATTCACCCACTTTAACCATTCAATATCCTGAAGCTATTGAGGAGGGGGTATCAAAAATTATAAATTTACTGCCCAATGCTAATATCTCCAAACGTTCAATTGCCTTAATGCTTCTTTCAGGAGATGAAAGTCTTGTTGATTGGCTTCATGAAAATATTTCAGAAGAAGTAATTAAAAAGATTGAAAAGATTCGCGATGAAGTTCAAATCAAATTTTTTGATTCATTGGGATATATTATCAATCAGACTCGTCTTAAAAAAATAGATGAAATATTGACAGAAGTATTAAGCCATGAAGAAAAAACACCTAAGACCCTAACAACATTTCTTGGAAATCTATCAATACATCCTCTGTGGGGAATTCCTATTGTCTTGTTAGTCCTTTTTATTACATATGAATTTGTAGGGGTTTTTGGAGCGCAAATCTGCGTTGATTTCTTAGAAGAAACTGTTTTTCAGAAATTGCTTATGCCTCCTCTGATCAATCTTATTAAATCTATTATTTCATTCCCAATTATACAAGATTTTCTTATTGGCCCTTATGGCGTCTTTACAATGGCCTTAACCTATGCAATAGCTATTGTATTCCCAATCGTAGGATGCTTCTTTATAGTATTTGGTATTATGGAAGATTCAGGATATCTTCCACGACTTGCTGTCATGACAAATAATCTTTTTAAAAAGATTGGGCTAAATGGAAAGGCTGTATTACCAATGGTTTTAGGACTTGGATGTGATACAATGGCTACTATGACAGCTCGAATCTTAGAAACTGAAAAAGATAAAATTATTGTTACATTCCTATTAGCGTTAGGAATTCCATGCTCGGCTCAACTCGGTGTCATTGTAGGAATGTTTTCAAATCTCCCTATCATTTACCTAACCCTTTGGGTCTTGACCATTCTGACTGTCCTTATCACAGTTGGGTATCTTTCATCAAAGATCATCCCAGGAGAAGGTTCAGATTTTATATTGGAAATACCCCCCTTGAGAATTCCGCAATTCTCTAATTTACTTATAAAAACAATAGCAAGAATTGAATGGTATCTTAAGGAAGCTGTTCCTCTCTTTATCATTGGAACAATTATTCTTTTCTTTTTTCACCATTTGGGAATACTAAATATTCTTGAGCAAATTACAAAACCTTTAATTGTATATTTCTTAAACCTCCCATCAAAAGTAACTGAGGCTTTTATTATAGGTTTCCTCCGCAGAGACTATGGTGCAGCTGGTCTATACATATTAGCAAAAGAAGGAAAACTCAATCCCCATCAAATTTTAGTAAGTCTCGTTACGATAACTCTTTTCATTCCATGTATTGCTCAATTTTTTATGATGATTAAGGAAAGAGGTTTAAAAACTACTATTTATATATCTCTTGTCATATTCCCCATTGCCTTTGGCGTTGGAGGAGGACTAAATTTTTTATTAAAAATTTTTGGATTATAATGGGAATGATTTTATTTATCTAAGAAACCAATAAGTCTTCTTATTTATATCTTATCGAAAAAATTTGATCTTATATGTTATATTAAATGGAACATGAAATATCTAATATATTTAATAAATCCGTTTTTAGAGGAAAGGTAAGATAATGAATCAAGAAAAAGAAAAAAGAGGTGGCCCTCATAGAAAAATGTGGGGATTGGCTGATTGGATTGAAGAAGATAGAGTCGATGAACTTCTTGAACTGATTTGGACATTGAGGGAAAAGGGAGTCTCTGATCTTGATCAATTATTGAATGAAACAAAAGACCTCGAAGCAAGGACAATTATCCGCCTAATGATCAAGGATGGACTTTTTCATATGGAAGGTAATCGGATGATATTAAAAGAAAAAGGGGAAGAAAAGGCAAGAGAGATTATTAGAAGGCATCGATTAGCTGAGAGACTTCTTTATGAGATATTCGAGATGTCAGAGGATGAAGTGGAAGAGGAGGCCTGTAAATTTGAACATATACTAAGCCCAAGTGTTACAGAAAGTGTATGCACCTTTCTTGGTCATCCTCCTACGTGTATTCATGGGAAACCTATACCCAGGGGCGAATGTTGTGCTAAATTTAAAAAAGATGTAAAACCACTTGTTATCCCATTGGAAGAATTAGGATTAGGCGAAAAAGGAAGAATCGTGTTTATTTCTTCAAAATCTCATCAAAGACTTGATCGCCTAAGTAGCCTTGGAATTGTTCCAGGCAGCATTATAAAAATGCATCAAAAAAACCCTTCATATGTCTTACAGATTGGAGAGACAACTTTAGCCCTTGATCGAGAGATTGTTAAAGATATCTATGTTAAAAGGATTTAGGAGGAAATTCCTTTATAACTTTATAATCCTTCTTTTTTTATAGAAAGCTCTCCAGCCTTCTTTTCTATCTTTTCCTGAATCAGTTCCCCAAGGGTGTTTGAAGCAGATTTTTGACTTGAAGAAATATATTTCTCAATCTCTGCTTTTTCTGATTTCTCTTTCCAAGCCTTTAGACTGAGACCTATTCTTCTCTCTTGTGGATCTATATGAAGGACAATGGCTGAAACAATTTCACCCACCTTTAATAAATCCGAAGGTTTGTTGACCTTCTCACGACTAATCTCTGATACATGAATCAATCCTTCAATCCCCTCTTCCAATTCTACAAATGCCCCAAAATCTGTCAGATTTGTAATCTTTCCCGTAACAACATCTCCCCTTCGATATCGACGGCCTATGTTTTTCCAGGGATCTGGAAAAAGTTGTTTAATTCCTAAAGAAAATCGTTCGTTTTTAGGATCAACATTTAGAACAACTGCCTCTACTTCTTGCCCTTTTTTATAAAGCTCACCAGGGTGTTTGATCTTTTTTGTCCATGACATTTCGGATACGTGAACCAACCCATCTATGCCTTCATCAAACCCTAAGAAAATTCCAAAATCTGTTACGGTTTTAACTTTCCTAACCACCTTTGTTCCAACCGGATATCTCTCTTCAATCAATTTCCATGGGTTTGGTTCGATTTGTTTCATTCCCAAAGAAATCCTCCGTTTTACAGGATCACAATCGAGAACCATAACTTTAACCTTATCTCCAATGTTAACTATCTTTGAAGGATGTTTCATTCTTTTATCCCATGAAAGCTCCGATATGTGAACAAGCCCCTCCACTCCCTCTTCTAATTCTACAAAAACTCCATAATCTGCAATATTAACAACTTTACCTACTATTTGTGAACCAACAGGGTATTTCTCCAATACGGAATTCCAAGGATCAGGCAGAACTTGTTTTAAACCTAAAGAAACTCTCCCTTTTTCCCGATCGAAGTTTAGCACTTTAACCTTGATTCGATCTCCAACCTTTAATTTCTCAGAGGGATGAGAAACCCTTCCATAAGAAAGGTCTGTTATATGGAGAAGACCATCAATTCCTCCAATATCAATAAATGCTCCATAATCCATTAAACTTTTAACTGTCCCCTCAACTACATTTCCTTCTTTTAGATTTTTTAAAGTCTCTTCCCTTAAGAGTTTCCTTTCTTCTTCTAAGAACATTCTACGAGAAACAACTATGTTGTTACGCTTACGATTAAATTTTAATATTTTAAATTTAAATCTTTTACCAACCAATGAATCAATATCTTTTACAGGTTTTATATCAATCTGTGAACCGGGCAAAAAAGCAACCACACCACCAAAATCAATAGAAAGTCCACCTTTTACCTTGGAAATCACCTCTCCTTCCATGGGCTTCCCTTCTTTATAGGACTGAACCACTTCTCTCCAAACATTGATTCTATCGGCCTTAATCTTTGAAAGAATCAATAACCCTTCCTCACTATCTTTCCTTTCTAAAAGGACATTAATTTCATCTCCTACTTTTACATTAATTGTATTATCTTTTCTTAAAAACTCTCCTATAGGAATCTGCCCTTCACATTTGTATCCTACATCAACGGTTACATGGTCTGATGCAATATCCACAACTACTCCCTTAAGAATCTGTCCCTCTTCTACAGCCTTAAGACTTCTCTCATACATACTCTGAAAGTCTTCAGTTTCTTCTCTCCGAAATGTATCCACTGGGTCTTCCTTTTCGCTGATGGTTTGATAAAATTCTTTTGCTCCTTCGTTGTTAAGATTAATTGTTTCTTTAACCATCCAAATACCCCTTTCCTTTTACAATCCTTAAATTTATACCACAGCCTATAAAAAAATACAATCTCTTTAAATCTTCTGATTTTTTAGTTTTTTTATCTCTTTTGCTACCTCATGGATGACCCATGAGGGTGTAGATGCCCCTGCTGTAAGACCAACTATTTTACAACCCTTTAACCATTTCAATTTTAGTTCCTTAGCTTCTTCAATATGGTAGGTATTCGGTTGAATCTCTTTACATATGGTCACCAATCTTTGGGTATTACCACTATTATATCCCCCTATCACAATCATACAATCGGCTTTTTTAGCAATATTTACAGCCTCTTGCTGTCTAATGGCTGTTGCATGGCAGATTGTGTTAAATACTCTTACTTCTTCTGCCCTTTCAAGGCTCGCCATAACTATCTCTTTAAAAAGGGCCATAGATTGGGTAGTCTGTGCTACAATCCCTAACTTTTTCCAAGGCCCTAATCTCTTTATATCCCCAATATTCTCAACAACATTTACTCTATCATTAAGATAACTCTGGATGGCCTCTACTTCTGGGTGTCTTGGATCTCCAACAATCAACAAATCATATCCATGTTTATTAAGATATTTTGCAAATAATTGAACTCTCTTTACAATCGGACAAGTTGCATCGATTAGATTCAATTTCTTTTTCTTAGCCTTCTCAAGATCTTTTAATGAAACTCCATGTGATCGAAATATAACCGTTCCTCTTGGGATATCTTCGATATGATTTATAACTTTAATGCCCAAATTTTTAAGAAGATCAACTGTTTGAGGATTGTGAATAATTGGACCCAAAGTATAAAGGTCTTTATTATATTTCTGGGTTGCTTTAAGGGCTATTTCAATGGCTCGTTTTACTCCGAAACAAAATCCCGCAGATTTTGCTATCAATAGTTTCAATTTATCCTTCCTTTCCTTAACTCAATAAAATCCAACATCTTTTGCACTACCTCCTCTACTGATAGATTTGTTGAATCAATAAAAACAGCATCTTCAGCTTTTTTAAGGGGGGAATGTTCTCGAAACATATCATTTTGATCCCTTTGCATCACTTCTTTAAGTGTCTCCTCAAAACTGATTACTTGACCTTTAGCCAATAGCTCCTGATGTCTTCTTCTGCCTCTCTCCTCTATATTTGCATCTAAATAAAATTTTATATCTGCATTCGGAAAAACTACAGTTCCTATATCCCTACCCTCTAAAACGACTCCGCCTGCCTTTGCCATTTCTCTCTGTTTCTTTACTAATTCCTCTCTAACTCCAGACTTTTTAGATATCTCCGAGGCGAGTCTACTAATCTCAGGAGTTCGAATAGCCTCTGTAACATCTTTCTCATCACAAATTATAAAGGTTTGATCATCTCTGTTAATAATATGAATTTTTATTTTAGATGCTAACTTAGAAAGGGCATCTTCATCTTCTATCTCGATAAGCCCCTCCTTAGCTTTAAAAGCCAGCGCTCGATACATTGCGCCAGTATCAATATAAAGGTAACCTAACCTTTTTGCTAATAGTTTCGCTACAGTGCTCTTTCCAGCACCTGATGGTCCATCTATGGCAATAATTAATCTTTTTGATTTTCCATTCAATGTATTTTAACCTTAATTTTTTTATACCTTATCTCTCAAATTAATCGAATCAGATTAATGAATTCTCTACCACATCAAACACAATTTTGCAACTCTTTAATAATTTTATAAGATTTTGTTTTCCTTGACAAAAAAATTTTAATATGATATTTAAAAATAAATGATTAAAAAAGAAAAATTTAAAAATAAGACCCTCGATCTGATATCGGATCGGGGGTCTTTTTTTATGGAGATTTTATGAAGTATACTAAAAAAGCTATATTGGCCTTAGAAGATGGAACTATCTTTGAAGGTCAATCTTTTGGTTTCCCAGGAGAAAAGACAGGGGAAATAGTATTTAACACTAGTATGACTGGTTACCAAGAAATCTTAACAGACCCTTCATATAAAGGCCAAATTGTCGTAATGACATATCCTTTAATTGGAAATTATGGAATTAATGAAGAAGATGTTGAATCTCAAGAACCAAAAGTTGAGGGTTTTATTGTAAAGGAAAAGAGCTCTATCTTCAGTAATTGGCGAGGAGAAAAAAGTCTTTCAGACTATTTAATCGAACATGGAATCATGGGTATTGAAGAAATGGATACCCGTGCAATTACCAAACATATTCGTTTGGCTGGAGCAATGAAGGCAGTGCTTTCAACCGAAGATGACAATCTTGATCGATTAATTGAAAAAGCAAAATCATCTCCTGGTCTTATTGGTCGTGATTTAGTAAAAGAAGTTACATGTCTAAAACCTTATCAATGGCTACAGAAGAGCCAAGATCAATTTAATCCTTACAGAGAAAAGATTCTCGATAAAAAATTCCACCCCAAAGTGGTTGTCCTTGATTTTGGTGTAAAATTTAATATCCTTAGGTGTCTTCGAGATCACAATTGTGATATCATTGTTTTACCAGCTTCTTCTTCTGAACAGGAAGTTTTATCACATCAACCAAATGGAATACTTCTTTCAAATGGTCCTGGTGATCCTGAAGGCGTTCCTTATGCTGTTAGGACGATTCAAAAACTAATTGGAAAAAAACCTATCTTTGGGATTTGCCTTGGTCATCAACTTTTGGGACTCGCATTCGGTGGGAAAACCTTTAAATTAAAATTTGGTCATCGAGGTTCTAATCAACCTGTTAAAGATCTGAAAAGTGGCCGTGTTATGATTACCTCACAGAATCATGGATTTGCAGTTGACCCCGAGACTTTAAACCCAAATGAGATTGAATTTACTCAAATTAATCTTAATGATCAAACGCTTGAAGGCATGAGGCATAAATATCTCCCAATCTTCTCAGTTCAATATCATCCTGAGGCCTCCCCAGGTCCTCATGATACTCAATATCTTTTCCAAGAATTTATTCAAATGATGGAGAAATTTTCCAATGCCTAAAAGAACAGATATTAAGAAGATTCTCATCATTGGTTCTGGACCGATTATTATTAGCCAAGCCTGCGAATTTGATTATTCCGGCACTCAAGCCTGTAAAGCATTAAAAGAAGAAGGCTTTGAAATCATATTAGTGAATTCAAATCCTGCTACCATCATGACAGATCCTGAAATGGCGGATAGAACTTATATTGAGCCTATTACTCCTGAAATCTTAGAAAAGATCATCGAAAAAGAACGCCCCGATGCCCTTTTGCCAACCTTAGGTGGCCAAACAGGCTTGAACGTTTCGGTTGCCCTATATGAGGCTGGTGTCCTTAAAAAGTATGGCGTAGAGATGATCGGAGCAAAATATGAAGCAATTAAGAAAGGAGAGGATAGGAAATTATTTAAAGAGGCAATGACTCGTATTGGAATTGATCTGCCGAGAAGTGGTCTTGCCTATTCCCTTGAAGAGGCTTTTGAGATTGCAAAAGAGATAGGGTTTCCCCTTATAATCAGACCAAGTTTTACACTTGGGGGTACTGGAGGAGGAGTAGCTTATAATATCGAGGAGTTTGAGGAGATGGCAGCAAGAGGGCTCGAATGGAGTATGATTGGAGAAATTCTAATTGAAGAATCTGTCCTTGGCTGGAAGGAATATGAGCTGGAGGTCATGAGAGATTTAAATGATAATGTAGTAATTATCTGTTCAATTGAAAATTTTGATCCTATGGGAATTCATACGGGAGATAGTATAACTGTAGCTCCTGCCCAGACCCTAACGGACAAAGAATATCAGAGAATGAGGGATGCAGCTATTAAGGCAATCCGAGAAATTGGTGTAGAAACAGGAGGTTCAAATATTCAATTTGCTATTCGGCCAGAGGATGGGAGAATGGTTATCATAGAGATGAATCCAAGAGTATCTCGATCTTCTGCTCTGGCTTCAAAAGCAACAGGATTCCCTATTGCAAAGATTGCCGCCAAATTGGCTGTTGGATATACACTGGATGAAATTCCAAATGATATTACAAAAAAAACACCTGCGTCCTTTGAACCAACTATTGACTATTGTGTAGTTAAAATACCAAGATTCACATTTGAGAAATTTCCTGGAGCAGACCCAACCCTTACTGTATCTATGAAGTCTGTAGGAGAAACAATGGCTATTGGAAGGACATTCAAAGAAGCCCTCCAAAAGGCCCTTCGTTCATTAGAGATCGGAAGGTTTGGACTTGGAGCAGATGGAAAAGATAAATTTCTAAACCCATCAGAGATTTTAAATGAAGTAGCAAGATCCAAGTTAATCGAAGAAGTAAAAAAGAAACTTTCAATCCCTGAACCCGATAGGATCTTCTATCTTCGTTATGCCCTTCTGCTTGGGATGAAAATTGACGAGATTTATGAACTAACAAAGATTGATCCGTGGTTCATACATAATATTAAAGAAATTATAGGCGTGGAACAAGAGATACGATCCTATGGCTCAAAACTTAAGGATTTAGAACTTTGGAAGAAAACCATTAGCATCGATAAACTACAAATTCCTGATAATTTATTAAGAAAGGCCAAAGCCTACGGCTTCTCAGATTATCAGATTGGATACCTCTTAGGGTTTGATGAGATGACCATACGTAACATGAGAATTAACAAAGGAATTATTCCTGTTTATAAATTAGTAGATACATGCGGAGCAGAATTTGAGGCCTATACACCTTATTACTATTCTACTTACGAAAAAGAAAATGAATCGATCCCTTCCTCCAAAAAGAAGATTATGATCTTGGGAGGTGGACCAAATAGGATTGGTCAAGGAATTGAATTTGATTATTGTTGCGTTCATGCCTCTTTAGCCTTAAAAGAATTGGGCTATGAAACTATTATGGTTAATTCGAATCCTGAAACGGTTTCAACTGATTATGACATCTCAGATAAACTTTATTTCGAACCTCTTACCCTTGAGGATGTGCTTAATATCATAGATCTTGAGAAGCCTGATGGAGTGATTGTTCAATTTGGTGGACAAACACCTCTAAATCTTTCTATCCCCCTTGAAAAAGCAGGAGTTAAAATTATAGGAACCTCTCCTAAAAATATTGATCGGGCAGAGGATCGAAAACTCTTTAAAACCCTCTTAAAAAAATTGGGTTTGAACCAACCCAAAAACGGGACAGCCTCATCTGTAGAAGAGGCAGTAAGGATTGCCTCAGAAATTGGGTATCCTGTAATTGTCAGACCATCTTACGTCCTTGGTGGAAGAGCTATGGAGATTGTATATGACGAAGAAACATTAAAAGAGTTTGTCTTTCGGGCCGTGGAGGCTTCATCTGAACATCCAATCCTCATTGATAAATTTCTTGAAGACGCCATTGAAATTGATGTGGATGCTGTTGCAGATGGCCAAAATTGTGTGTTAGCGGGAATTATGGAGCATATTGAGGAAGCTGGAATACACTCTGGGGACAGTGCCTGTGTAACTCCTCCATATTCCCTTAACGACGAGTTAATCAATGAGCTAAAGAAAAATACCTATGCCCTTGCCAAAGAGCTTGAGGTAATAGGTTTAATGAATGTTCAATACGCAATAAAAAATGACATAATCTATGTCCTTGAAGTCAACCCAAGGGCTTCAAGAACCATACCTTTCATAAGTAAGGCAACTGGAATACCCTGGGCTAAAATCGCAGCTAAGATAATGGTTGGAAAAACTCTCCATGAATTAGGGATCTTTAAAGAAATTGAAACACAACACTTCGCTGTAAAAGAATCTGTATTTCCATTTAATCGTTTTTATGGGGTGGATACTATTTTAGGACCCGAAATGAAATCAACCGGTGAGGTAATGGGAGTTGATTTAGATTTTGGAATGGCATTTGCTAAATCTCAAATTGGAGCAGGTTTGAATCTTCCACTTAAAGGAAGAGTCTTCATAAGTGTTATGAATAAGGACAAGAGATCCATTGTATTCGTAGCAAAGAAATTAGTAGATCTTGGATTTGAGATTGTGGCCACAAAAGGAACGGCGAAAGTCCTTTCTAATAATGGAATACCTGTTCAAGTAGTTTTTAAGGTTGGTGAAGGAAGACCTGATATTGTTGATCGTATAAAAAATGGAGAAATTGACCTTGTCATAAATACCCCAAGTGGAAAGAAACCAAAAGCAGATGAGGTTGCTATTCGAAGCCAATCGGTCGCCCATAATATTCCCTGTGTTACTACCCTCTTTGGTGCAGAGGCACTGGTAAACGGAATTGAATCCCTAAGAAGGGGAATGAATGTTAAGGCCCTTCAAGAATATCATTTTGAAACGAGGCCACTATCTACATCCTCTAACTTTCTTGTATTTTCTTCTAATAAAAGAATTTAGACTTGCATAATTCAAATCAAAAGCTATAATTTATGGGTTAAATTTATTATATGGAGAAAAAAATGTCAGAAAGGATATTCCTCGAAGATATAGCTAAACCATATAATGTGAGTCCGCTTGGGAATGCAAGAACTTGGAAAATATTATATCCTGAAATGGAATTTAGTCTTCCTCCATTGATATATGTGGTTGAAAGCCAAATAGGACAACAATTTCTTTTGGGAAGGGAAAAAAGCGGACGGGCAAAATTTAATATGGTTCGTTACCTTGCCCAATCGATCATTCCTTTATTCTTAGAACAGCTAAAAGGGAAAGACTTATTTCAATATCTTATCCTTCGAGAGGCTTATCCTTTTGATCTTCAACACGCCTTTGGTTTTTCATCTCACTACCAGCATACTTTGATCCCAACAGCTTTTATAATCTACAAAGACAATATTACCAATGAGATCAATAAATACGAACTTAATACCTACCAAGGAAATACTTGGCTTATTCCATACCCTATACTAAATTCTGGCCGTATAATCGCATCTTTTTTAAAAGATAGATTCCAACATCACCTCCCAAAAGAAGTTTATTTGTTTACTTTATGTGGGAGTGGAGAGGCTCTTAATTGTATTTATAAGGAGTGTGAAAAAACAGGGGTTGAATTAATTCCAGTATATTCCCAATGCATATTTAAGATGTCCGAATCATTAAAGTTCAAAGATAATCCCTCCTTCTCTGTACTTAACCAAGGTTCTATTACGACAAAGTTGTTCTTCGAAAAAGCATCTCATCGATTTCAAGAAAAACTAATGTGCTCTGTAGGGAATTTTGAAGAAAGCCTTTATAATCCTATCCAATACTCTATAAATACCTTAATGGAAATGATGGCTTTAGGAATGGATCCTAAAAGAGAAAATTGGGAAGGTTGGAGTATTAATGTAAAGGGAGATGATTTTCAAAAAATATTAGCTGAAAATAATCCTTCTTTACTTGATTATTTTAAAGAAAGCTGGAAAGAATAGCCATGGTTTAGAGAAAATTTACTATCAACTTTTTTCTCTTCCGAAAAAACCAAATTCCTAAAAAAGCAATCACTAATAGTCCAAAGATAACTATTAAAAGAATTGGCCATGGAGGAATTATTGATTTTTCAACACTTGAGGAGGCAACAAGATCTATCTCCTTTATCAATTTTCCTTCTTTTTGGATTGAGAGCCGACCTAATTGCTTGCCTTTCTCAATAGGTGCATTAACAGATTCCGGAATTTGTGGGGTAACTGTGATTAAACTTTCTTTACCTTTTGGAACGGTAACCCAATAATTTTCCTTCGGTTTAACAACGATTTCTTTTGCTTTTCCCCATTTTACCTTTATAGGACCAAAACTTACATCCTTTTTCACGGCTTCCAGAGTAGTAAAATTTTTAAATCCATATTCTAACAACTTCTGGGCTTCTTGAGCCCTTTTGCTTACTTTATCACAACCCATTACAACAGCAATCATTCTTTGTCCATTTCTTTTAGCAGTAGCAACAAGATGATAACCTGATTCTGCAATATGACCTGTCTTTAAACCATCTACACCGATATTCTTCTGGAGAAGAGTATTACGATTCCCCTGTTTTATTCCATTATATTCAAATTCAGTAGTTGAATGAAGAGCAATAGCCTCTGGATGGTCTTCAATATATCTTTTCGATAATATAGCCATATCCATGGCCGTAGTATATTGATCTCCATCAGGCATTCCATGTGAATTTCTAAAATTGGAGTTTTTCATACCTATGAGCTTGGCCTTTTCATTCATTTTTGAAACAAATATATCCTCTGAACCGGCTAAATGTTCAGCCAATGCAACACAAGCATCATTTCCTGATGCAATGGCCACTCCTTTCATCAAATCCTCTACTTTTACCCTCTCACCGACTTTAATAAACATTTTTGATCCCTGTGTTCTCCAAGCCTTTTCGCTTACTGTAACCAATTCATCCATCTTTAGCTGACCATTTTTAATAGCATCAAATATAATGTAAAGAGTAAGGATTTTTACAAAACTTGCAGGAGGGATTCTTAAATCTGGGTTATATTTATAAAGGACTTCACCTGATAATCCATCCATTAAAAGAGCAGATCGGGCATCAATATGAAGAAATCCTGAGTCGGGTGTTGCAACATCTTTTGATGGAGCAACAGAAGATTGCTTTTGGATAGATTTTACCCTTGATATTTTTGTTATCCCTTTTGAAGGGGAAATAATAACCATTATGTAGACTAAAATTAAAATGAAAAACCAATATCTTTTTTGGACACACATCTTCCTCAGATCCTCCAATTTTATTTTATATTCAGGTTTCTTTAACAGATTTCTTTATGTTTTTCAATTTTGGTTAAAAAGAAAAAAAGGGAAGGAAGTTTCTCTTCCTGCCTTCCCCTTTCCTTCTAAATAAAATCATATAAAGTATAATTTATTTTTAGTGTATAAATTCTAAAACCTCATTTAAAGGCTTTCTATCTTTAGTAGGAGCTTCATCTGGGTAACCTACAGCCACAAGACATACCAAAGAAAAATTTGAGGGAGTGTTTAAAAGTCTTTCTATTTCTTTCTTGGCTTGGATGGGAGAAACAAGCCAAACCGCACCTAATCCCATTTGATGAAAGACAAGAAGCATGGTGGTAACAGCAGCTGCAACACTCTGAATTGCAGTAGGAGAAGATCTTCTAAATCCCATAATCTCTTTGGCTTCTTGATCAAATGATTCTCGAGCTATTAATACCTTTTCCATTGGACTTTGGTACTCACTTGTGAACACACCTATACAGACTGGTGCGTATCGAAAAAATGATGCATTCTTCTGGTAGCGAGAAACATCTTCTTCCCATCTCTTAGCTTCTGGCCATGAGGCAATCTTATCGGCTATTGCCTGAACTGCATCAGCCATCTTTCCAATCAATGCCTTGTTCTTTACGACCACAAATCGCCAGCCTTGATAATTCCCACCATTCGGTGCCCAAGTAGCCAGTTCTATAGCTTTCTTCAATAAATCATCTGAAACATCAACATCTTTCCACTTACGAATCGAGCGTCTTTCTTTAATTAATCTCTCTAATTCTTCAATCCTCATATTTCTCCTCCTTTTTGTTTTTATAATTTAACTCAAATTCGAATTTTTCTAATGCCTTTAAAACATCCCCTTCTTCGATCATTTTTAAACAATCCGAATCTCTGCATTTAAAAAAACGCTCCTCAGAACATGGAGAACAAGGAATTTCTTTATTAAGAACAATAACATCTTCTCCTCTTGGAGACCAAACCCTTGGATCTGTAGGACCAAAAATAGCAATAACTGGGACTCCTAAAGCACTGGCCATGTGGGAAATTCCAGAATCATTCCCAATAAATAATTTGCATCCCTCTATAATAGAAGCTAATTGAATTAAGGATAGACCTTTTATTATGATTAGATTTTGGAGGCCCAAATTCTCGAATGCCTTCTGAATATCAATCCCTTCAGCCGGACCTAAAATGATAAGAATCTTTTTCTTCATACTGTATTCAAGAAACCTGGAGATGTTTAAGAATCGATCAATGGGCCAAACCTTCTTTCTACTTCCACTCCCAGGATGAACTATAATAAGCTCTTTTTTCTCTTCTGAATAAATACCTTTAGTCTTCAAGAAACTCTTTGCCCACTCCCTATCCTCTTTATTTAAATATAAGCGAGGGTAAAAAGTATAGGGCCTTAACCCATAGTTCGACAATTCCTCGATTAGATGATCTGTCAAATGAATTCTTTTTTCCCAAGGAGGGAAAGAATTGATGTGAAGGACTCTTCCCCTACATATCTTCCTTAAATTTTTGATCATCGCGGAGTTGCTATCTTTTCCAAAAATTACTAAAACCTCAAATCCCTTGAAAAATTGGGTAAGGGTTAAGTCTAATGATCCATTTTGAACAAAAAAGGTTGCCATTCCTCTTTGGTCAATAGATAGAATTTTATTAGCATAAAATCGGTTTTCAACCAATTCAAGAATCCTTGGATACCCCATAAAATAAATCTTTGCTTCTGGGTTTATTCTACGAATTGCTTCAAATATTGGTAAAGCTAAGATAAAATCACCCAATGCCCCTTGATGAATAATTAATATAGATTCTGCTTTTGATATTTCATTAGAAACATTAAGATATTCCAACCCTGTTTCCCCTCGCTAAGATTCTTTGAAGCCTTCTTCTAACATGTTCATCATCGGGATTGATCTTAAGAATTCTTTGATATTCCCTTTTGGCCTCTCTCAATCTATTCTGTTCCTCATAAAGAACTCCAAGATTAATCCTTGCAAAAACGTAGTTTGGATTGATCTTTATTGCTTTCTTAAACTCTTTAATTGCTTTATCATAATCCTTACTATCACTATAGATAAGGGCTAAATTATAATGAAGGTCTGCATATCTTGGATTCATCTTAACAGCCTTTTCCATATATCTTTTTGCCTCTTTAATTTTCTCCAAAATTCCATATATATAACTAAGTTCGGCATATCCTGTTCCATTGTGAGGATCTATTTTAATGGCATTTTTATATTCCTCAATTGCCTTTTTATAATTTCCCTCATAATAATAGGCCTTACCCAGATTGAAGTGTAATAAAAAATCATCAGGTTTGATTTTCGTTGATTTTCTAAACTCACGGATTGCTTGGGTAATTTTACCATTCTTAGCCAAAAAAAGACCTAAGAGATTATGGAATTGGAATTTGAAATAATTTTTTATAAAGTTCTTGTATCCCTTATCTAAATTCTGATTAATAAAAAAAATCTCCTTCTGAAGAATCCCTCCATTCTTTTTAAATTGAACAAAAGGTTCTAATCCTTTTCTCCAATTGATTATCTGAAAATAAAATTTACCCATCTGATAATATAAAGAGGCATTTTTTGACCCCTTTGTCAATGGTTTTTGAAAAATCTTTCTTGCCTTTCTCCATTCTTCCATCTTTAAATAAAGAAACCCTAAGTTTATGATAGCATCTTGATAATTGGGATTTATTTTTATAGCTTTTAAAAAATGGATTTCAGCCTCATTGTCTTTGCCTTGCATGATAAGTAGAATACCTAACTTGTTATGGAGATCAGCATAGTTTGAATAATATTTAAGATCTTCTTTAAATTCTTCTAAAATTCTTTTAAGAATCTTGTTTTCCATCTTCTCCTTTTAACTCTTTAGGTTTGACAGGAAACCACTGCCCTCTCTGTTTTCTCCAATTTGTAAACTGAAAAACAATATCGGAAACACCTGGTATACTCCGAATCTTCTTTTCAAATGAATAAAGGGTGTTTACTGTAACTCTCTCAATCTCCTTTTCGTCCATTTGTGGTTTAGGAGGAGTAATCTGAAAAATTCCCCTGAAGTAGACCACTCCTTTAACCGTTCCAAAATCCATCTTTGAATAATTAATATTGGATCGAATCAACATCTTTCGAATCTCTGATTGAATGAAAAAATCTTCCCTAAGCATTTAATAAAGGGTATAAAAATAGATTGGATTTAAGATAGTTCATGTTAAATATTTTCAGAAACCCTATCTGTTATAGGCCCTTTAAAAGTCTTTTCCCCCTTTTTAGTTTCTTCGGTAAAAAAATTAGAATTAAAAAATAAAATAGTAGTTCCAATTAAAAGTGAAAAATAGGAATAAGAAACTTTTCTTTTTTTATATATATTTTTTAGAGATTCAAATAATTCCTTTAACTTTATTAGCATATTTAACCCATAATCTCTCGACCAACCTCACGCAAATAATAGGCTGCATCTTCAGGAGGTGTTGGATTAACAAAAAAACCTGTTCCCCACTCAAAACCTTCTCTTAAGCCAATCCTCAATCTTGTTTCTATATGCCAATGATATTCATCACGATGAAACCTTTCCTGAACCGGAGAAGTGTGAAGAGCAATACTATAGGGTGGGTCTGAAAGGAGTTTGTAAAACGAAAGGAAAAGCCATTGAATGGCCATTGCTAAATCTCCAATCTTCTCTCCATCAATTTTATGAAAATCAGGGCTATGAGTCTTAGGTATAATCCATACCTCAAAAGGATATCGAGAGGCAAAAGGAGAGAATACTAAAAAATGGATTGTCTCGAAGATCACTCTTTTTTTAGCTGCTGTCTCTTCTTTAATGATGTCACAGAAGATACATCGTTCTTTTCTTTTAAAATAATCCAATGTCCCCCATATCTCTTCATCAATCCTTCTTGGTATAACAGGCATAGCCATTATGTGGGAATGTGGATGCCGATTAAAAATTCCAGGATAGTTCTTCAGGATGAGGAACTGTTGAAACCTACGATCTTTCTCAAGATCCAGGATCCTCTCCTTGTAGGCAATAATTATCCTTTCTATTTGTTTTGCCTCCATTGTTGCAAAATTCTGTTTATGATCGGCAGATTCTATGACAATCTCATGAGCCCCAATTGCTTCCATAAGATCATACATTCCTTCAGCCCTTTTATCAAAATCTCCTTCTATATGAAAAAAAGGATATTTATTGGGAACTACGCGGACATACCAATTTCCTTTTTCATCTCTAATTGAAAAGGTTTCTTTAGGGGTCATCATCTCATGACCAAGACAAAAAGGACATTCTCCTTCTATAGATGGAAATTGATAGGGAGGCTTAAAATGAAGGTAGTCTGAAGGTCCTTTTGGATTATCTGTAGTAATAACTACCCATCTTCTCGCAATTGGTTCTCTTCGAAGTTCAGCCATTTTAATTTTCTAATCTATATTTGGAAAAATAAAAACAGAATTTTAATTACATGTCAAGCCAAATTTTAAGCATTATTTAAAGCAATTCAATTAAACTCGGCTTAAGGCAAATTCAATGATGTTTATTGCTTCCTCAATTTGTTCATTAGTTATAATTAATGGTGGCTGGATTCTTAATACGTTTTTATATATTCCTCCTAAACCTATAAGCAACCCCTGTTCGAGGGATATATCCTGAATTCTTTTCCCTTCTGCAACGGCAGGAGTTTTAGAAGTCTTATCAAGAACTAATTCAATCCCAAACATTAATCCCCTACCCCTAATATCCCCTATTATTTCATACTTATCTTTTAATGTATCGAGCTTTGATTTTAAATATTCACCTTTCTTCTGGACTTTATCAATCAAACCCTCTTCTTCAAGGAATCTTATGTTGGCCATGGCTGCTGCACATGAGACTGGATTTCCACCAAAAGTTGAAAGATGGTCTCCTGGCCTAAATGCATCTGCAATCTCCTCTCTTGTAATAAAAACACTCAATGGAAACCCATTTGCAATGCCTTTAGCCATGACCATGATATCAGGTTCTGCTTGATAATGCTCAATTGCAAACATCTTACCTGTTCTACAAAAACCAGTTTGGACTTCATCAATTATCAAAAGGATTTTATACTTTTTTAATATTTTTTCAATTTCTTTAAAATAATTATCAGGAGGAACAATTATTCCACCTTCCCCAAGAATTGGTTCCGCAATAAATGCAGCAATATCTTCATAAGTGTTAAACTCGATTATATCTTCTAAAGCTTTTGCACATCTTAAATTACATTCTGGATATTGCAGACTTAAAAAACATCTATAACAATATGGTGCTGGCAAAAATGAGCAACCTGACATATATGGCCCCCCACCTCTCTTTCTTGAACTCATTCCACTTATACTTAAAGCGGCATAGGATCTACCATGAAAAGAGGCTTGAAGGGAAATAAATTCATTTTTCCTTGTAAAACGCTTGGCAAGCCTTAGTGCTCCTTCAATAGCCTCCGCGCCCCCATTTCCAAAAAAACTCTTTTTTAACCTTCCAGGTGTAATCTGGGCCAATTTTTCAGCTAATTCTGCAGTAGGTTGAGAATAATAAACATATGAACAGCAATGAATTAATTTATCCATTTGGACCTTAGCAGCCTGAATAACCTTTTCATTACAATGCCCTGCATTGATCACACCTATTCCAGAAAAACAGTCAATATATCTTTTCCCTTCAATATCAAATATAAATGTTCCGCTTGCCTTTTCTATGATAACTGGTTGAATCTTTTCAACCATACTTGTGATAATATATCTCTTATATCTTTCAATTGTATCCATAATTTTAATCCTTTCTCCAATTATTTTTTGATTATTTCAAGTTCAACTTCTTCACCAAATATTTCCCGAAGGTTTTTTTGAAGATTTTCTAAATCTTCCATCTTCTCGCATTCAACAACAAGGTCTTTATCATCAAGTAACTTTAATCTTCCATAAGGTTTAACAATTTCAATAACCCTTAATGGGTCAACTGTAATCCATCCCTTCATTCTTTTAATAAGCTCCTCCCCATCAAATGCCCTCTCAATTTGAAGTTCAACCTTTCTTTTCTTTGCCTCCCATCCAATGATGGCAGGCTGTATAAGAACCGGACTCACAGGATCATGCATGGCTGCACATAGAAACCAAAATCTTGCTCGAACCATTTTGCCTCCTAAATTTAATTTTTTATAAAATTTTACAATATTAAAATGAAATAAAACAATATTAAAATTGACATTCTTCGAAGTTGGTGGTAAATTTTAAAATGTCAATAACTCAAATTTAAAGATAAGAGGAGGATCATATGGCAATCTTAGAATTAAGTGTTGTTCCTATAGGAACTCAAGAGACTAGTCTCAGTTCTTATGTTGCAGATTGTATTGAAGTTCTAAAAAAGAAAGGATTCCGATATGAATTGACCTCAATGGGTACAAACATCGAAGGAGATTTAAAGGATCTGATCAAAGTAGCTATGGAAATGCATGAAGTTCCTTTTAAAAAAGGGGCTAAAAGGGTTCTCACAACCATTAAAATTGATGATCGAAGGGACAAGAAGGGAACAATCTTGAGCAAAAAGAAGGCTGTTGAAGGAAAGTTAAAATCAAAATAATACAAAAATTAAGGAGGATACGATGAAAGTAAAATGGTATGGCCATGCAGCTTTCTTAATTACAAGTAATCAAGGTATAAAGATTATTCTCGATCCATATGAATCAGGAGCATATGGAGGTCAGCTCTCTTATGGGAAGATTAAAGATGAAGTAGATTTAGTCCTTACAAGCCATGATCATGCAGACCATAATGACACCAAAAATTTACCCGGATCACCACAAGTTGTTAAAGGCAGTGGGACTAAAACCTTGAAAGGGATACCTATCAAGGGAATTTCAACTTTTCATGATACTTCTAAAGGGAAAGAACGGGGAGAAAACACAATCTTTGTTCTAACAGTCGATGAAATGCAAATTTGTCATCTTGGAGACCTGGGACATATCCTAAGTGAAAAGGAAATTAATGAGATTGGTTATATTGATATTTTAATGATACCTGTAGGTGGATTTTTTACAATAGACGCCAAAGAAGCAACTCGAGTCGCTGAACAGCTTAAACCAAGAATCCTTATCCCTATGCATTTTAAAACTGAAAAATGTGGTTTCCCCATTGCACCTGTTGATGAATTCTTAAAAGGTAAAACTAATTATAAAAAAATAGGAGCAAGTGAAATCTCTTTAAATAAAACTAATCTTCCTCAACAGATGGAGATAATCGTTCTGGAACATGCTCTATAAAAATTTATGGAGAAATATCATCTCAAACCCTTAATCTCTCGTGATGAGATAGTATCTATTATAAAAAATTTAGCGGATCAAATCTCGAAAGACTATGAAGGAAAAGATTTAATTCTTGTTTGTATTTTAAAAGGAGCCTTCATGTTTCTTTCGGATTTGATCCGGCAACTAAAAATCCCTGTTAAAATTGATTTTGTCCGATTAGCAAGCTATGGATCCCAAACCAAGAGTTCTGGGCTTGTGGAAATAACTAAAGATATCGAAACCCCTATAGAGGGAAAGGATGTTCTCATTGTGGAAGATATTGTAGATAGTGGTCGAACACTTCTGTTCTTGAAGGAACGTCTTGAACTTTCTCAACCACGTTCTGTAAAAATATGTGCACTTTTAGATAAGAAAGCCCGGAGAGAAGTAAAAATTGAAGCTGACTATGTTGGGAAAGAAATTGATAATGTCTTTGTTGTAGGCTACGGAATTGACTTCAATGAATCTTATCGAAACCTTCCCGAAATATATTACCTTACACAGGATGAAAATAAAGTTTAATGAAATTGATCCATTCTTGGAAAATCAACGTTAATAAAGCTATCAGGATCCAAAATATCTTAAGAGAAAAAATTGTCCTTAAAAATGCCTTCTCAAAAATTCAGACAATTGGAGGAGCAGATGTTTCCTACTCAAATAAAGAAACTCTTTTTGGAACGATAGTTGTATTTACTTATCCAGATATGGAGCCTCTTGAAGATATAACAATAAAAGGAAAGGCTTTTTTCCCTTATATTCCTGGCTTTTTAAGTTTTCGTGAAGGTCCGATTCTAATCAAAGCATTTGAAAAATTGAAAACCCATCCTGAACTACTTATTTTCGACGGTCAAGGGATTGCTCACCCAAGGGGAGTAGGTTTAGCTTCACATTTAGGTCTTTGTTTAAATTTACCAACAATCGGTTGTGCAAAGACCCCGTTATTGAAAAATTTTAAAAATCCAGGCCTTAGCCGTGGTGATTATGATATGATTTTTAGAGAAGGGAAGGTAGTAGGTGCAGTTTTAAGAACAAAAGAAAACATAAAACCTATATTTGTATCACCAGGCCACAAAATCGATTTGGAAACAAGTATCCAGATCGTTTTAAATAGTTGCAAAGGATTTCGTATACCTGAACCATTAAGAAAGGCCCATCAAATCTCACATTTCATTTCTAAAAAATATAGATGTAATCAGTAAAAAGTGCCTCTTGACAAAAAAATGCCTTTTAATTATATTTATTTTTGAAATCAATAAATAACTTTTCAAAAAATTTTTTAAAATCCTTTTAGTCCTAATTATTAAATTTAAAAATAATTACCTATCTGATCTGAAATTAATTAATTTTCAAAGCAAATTTCTTATTTGCTCTTTGAAAATTGAATATCGATTACTGCTCCAACCCTAAAAACCAATCTTAATTTTTTAAACTGGCGAGTTTGATCCTGGCTCAGAGCGAACGCTGGCGGCGTGCCTAAGACATGCAAGTCGTACGAGAAATCCTGGGTAACCGGGAGAGTAAAGTGGCGCACGGGTGAGTAACGCGTGGGTAACCTGCCCCTGAGTTGGGGATAACCTCGCGAAAGCGGGGCTAATACCGAATAATGTTACAATCCCTACGGGGGTTGTAATCAAAGGTGGCCTCTGCATGCAAGCTACTGCTCAGGGATGGGCCCGCGTCCTATCAGCTAGTTGGTAGGGTAATGGCCTACCAAGGCTATGACGGGTAGCTGGTCTGAGAGGATGGCCAGCCACACTGGAACTGAGACACGGTCCAGACTCCTACGGGAGGCAGCAGTCGGGAATCTTGCGCAATGGGGGAAACCCTGACGCAGCGACGCCGCGTGGGTGATGAAGGCCTTCGGGTCGTAAAGCCCTGTCAGGTGGGAAGAAACCTACTGGCTCGAATAGGGCTGGTAGCTGACGGTACCACCAGAGGAAGCACCGGCTAACTCCGTGCCAGCAGCCGCGGTAATACGGAGGGTGCGAGCGTTGCTCGGAATCACTGGGCGTAAAGCGCGTGTAGGCGGTCAGGCAAGTCAGATGTGAAAGCCCCTGGCTTAACCAGGGAAGTGCATTTGAAACTGCTTGGCTGGAGTACGGGAGAGGAGAGTGGAATTCCCGGTGTAGAGGTGAAATTCGTAGATATCGGGAGGAACACCGGTGGCGAAGGCGGCTCTCTGGCCCGATACTGACGCTGAGACGCGAAAGCGTGGGGAGCAAACAGGATTAGATACCCTGGTAGTCCACGCCGTAAACGTTGGGCACTAGGTGTGGGAGGTATTGACCCCTTCCGTGCCGAAGCTAACGCATTAAGTGCCCCGCCTGGGGAGTACGGCCGCAAGGTTAAAACTCAAAGGAATTGACGGGGGCCCGCACAAGCGGTGGAGCATGTGGTTTAATTCGACGCAACGCGAAGAACCTTACCTGGGCTTGACATCCGCTGACAGTCCTGGAAACAGGATCTTCCCCGCAAGGGGACAGCGAGACAGGTGCTGCATGGCTGTCGTCAGCTCGTGTCGTGAGATGTTGGGTTAAGTCCCGCAACGAGCGCAACCCTCATCCTTAGTTGCCATCATTGAGTTGGGCACTCTAAGGAAACTGCCTCGGTTAACGGGGAGGAAGGTGGGGATGACGTCAAGTCCTCATGGCCTTTATGCCCAGGGCTACACACGTGCTACAATGGGCGGTACAAAGGGTTGCAATCCCGCGAGGGGGAGCTAATCCCAAAAAGCCGCTCTCAGTTCGGATTGGAGTCTGCAACTCGACTCCATGAAGGCGGAATCGCTAGTAATCGCGGATCAGCATGCCGCGGTGAATACGTTCCCGGGCCTTGTACACACCGCCCGTCACACCATGGGAGCTGACTGTACCAGAAGTCGCTGGGCTAACCCTGGGTAATTCTCGGGGAGGCAGGCGCCTAAGGTATGGTTGGTGACTGGGGTGAAGTCGTAACAAGGTAGCCGTAGGGGAACCTGCGGCTGGATCACCTCCTTTCTAAGGAGTCTCCCAATTAGAGTTTAGAGTTCTTATCTGAACTCTAATTAAGGAGACAATAAAATCTTTTTTAAAACTTTTGAAAGAAAGGTATATTAGGTGTTGGAGCAGTAATCAAATAAATACATTTAGCTAAATGAAATTTCTTGTTCTTTGGCAATTGAATATGGGTGGAGGCACCGATAGGTAAGAGTAGGATTTATGGTCAAGCTACTAAGGGCATACGGTGGATGCCTTGGTGCCAGGAGGCGATGAAGGACGTGGTAA